>ENA-ORXB01001027-ORXB01001027.1-sediment-metagenome-genome-assembly--contig:-NODE-1027-length-39831-cov-17.866127_pt1 | contig 39831 bp, 44 predicted proteins | sample MGYA00237863_ERZ511475 | MGnify/ENA primary metagenome ERZ511475 (study PRJEB26305, sample SAMN06343858) | sediment metagenome | isolation source: hot spring sediment | place: Canada: British Columbia... | reverse complement strand
TCTCGGATGCCCATGAGGGGCTGCGCCGGGCTCTGGCCGAGATCCTGGCGGGGGCCAGCTGGCAGCGGAGCCGGGTAGCTACAGCGTCACGTCGGGCCCCAGGGGGAGCGCATCCCGGAGGTGGTGTAGCGCCAGGTGAGGACGACTGCTGCGATCCCGGCGAATGTGCCAAGGAGCAGGCCGAGCTTGAGCGGCATGCCCGCGGCGACGGCCAACGACCCGTAGATCATCTCAAAGGGGACGACGCCAGCGATGATGGGCAGCTCGTCCCGGACGTCAAGGGACCCGCGTCCCGGATTCACCCTCGGCGAAGGGGGCGGAGACCGGCACGCCGTCGTGGAGGTGGACGGGGACGGGTGGCCTGCCCGGGGGCCGCAGCAGCGACGCCGCGACCGCGCCACCGATCAGCGCCCCCACCACGGCCAGCGAGACGCCGATGGGGATTGCGTAGAGGTCGCTGAGCAGCATCTTCATCCCCACGAAGGCCAGCACCAGGCCCAGGCCCGCCTTCAGGTAGTGGAACCGGTTGAGCACGCCGGCCAGCAGGAAGAAGAGCGCGCGCAGGCCGAGGATGGCAAACACGTTTGAGGTGTAGACGATGAAGGGATCTGCGGTCACGGCAAAGATGGCGGGGATGGAGTCGATGGCGAAGACGATGTCCGTCGCTTCCACCACGACCACCACAAGAAGCAGGGGCGTGGCCATTAGCCGGCCGCCGACGCGGACGAAGAACCGCGCGCCCTGGTAGGTGGGGACCACGGGCAGGTAGCGGCGGACCAGACGCAGCAGCGGGTTGCGCTCAGGATGTACCTCCTCGTCCCTGGCGCGGACGATGCGCACGGCGGTGAGGAGGAGCAGGCCGCCGAAGAGGTAGACCACCCAGTGAAAGGCCTGCAGCAGCGCGGCGCCCGCCAGGATGAAGGCGACGCGAAAGACGATGGCTCCCAGGATCCCCCAGAAGAGGACACGGTGCTGGTAGGCGGCGGGGACGGAGAAGTACGAGAAGATCACCAGGAAGACGAAGATGTTGTCGACGCTGAGGGCCTTCTCGATCAGGTAGCCGGTGAGGAACTCCAGCCCGCGCTGTGTCCCGAAAGTCCAGGCTACCCAGGCGTTGAAGAGCAGTGCCAGCGCGATCCAGAACAGGCTCCAGCCCAGGGCCTCGCGCGTGCCGATGGTGTGAGCCTTCCGGTGGAAGACTCCCAGGTCGAGGGCGAGAAGTCCCAGGACGAAGAGGGTGAACGCCCCCCACAGCAGCGGGGTACCTACGCTGGCTGGCATCCGGTCTACCCTCCCTGGGGGGCCGCCCGAACAGACAGAGGGCGAGCCTCCGCCGCCATGATCACAGGCTGCGAAGGTCTCGCCCCCGCTATACGCGACCGGAGCCGGGCCGGGTCGCTGGCGACCGTGCTGACGGCCCGAGCACGGGGTGCACCCCCGAGGCTACTCCCCTTCGCGCGGAGTGTACACGACCCCGGCCGCTGGGGCAAGATGGGTGCAGAGGCTCATGGAGGAACCCCGGCTTTTCGTCGACCTGGGGCTGCTGTTGCTGACGGCACGGCTCGGCGCGGGGATCGGCGGGGGTTCCACGCAGGGATCGGCTGGGCGGGGGGGAAACTTCTGTCGATGCAGGCGCCGCCGGCGTGCCTAAGTGGGGAGGGAGCCCGTGGATGTCGACGAGTTGATCCTGGTCGTCCCGCGGGAGCGGCTCCTGCCGCCGGGCGGCGTGGAGGGCTTCCGCCCCGGTGGCGTGGACGCCTACGAAGAGCGCGTCCGCCGCTTTGGGGAGTTCCGCCCTCGCGCTGCCGTGGAGGATGATCCCTCGCTGAAGCAGATCATCCCCTACCTGATCATCCGCCACCGGGACCGGGTCTTTCTGTTTCAGCGGTCCGCGCGGAGCGGGGAGCGCCGGCTGCGGGGCCTGTACTCCATCGGCGTGGGGGGGCACATTACCTCCGCGGACGCTGCAGGCGCGCCGGACCTGCTGGTGGCCGGGATGGCGCGCGAGCTGCACGAGGAGCTGGTCATCGCAGGGGGGTGGCGGGCGCGGCCGGTGGGTGTGCTCAATGAGGAGGATACGGCGGTGAGCCGGGTCCACTTCGGGGTGGTTTACGTGGTGGAGACGGACGACGCTGCGGTGCGGGTGCGGGAGGAGGACCGTCTGCGCGGCCGTCTGGCCACGGCCGGCGAGGTGCGGGCCGCCCGTTCCCATCTGGAGAGCTGGTCGCGGCGCATCCTCGATGCTGCGGACCCCTTCTCGCTCTGAAGCAGGGCCGGTTTACGCAGCCCGCAGAGTCGGGCCGCGGGTGGCATATGACGCGCGGCCAGCGGGTGTCCTGGTCCGAGTGCCCGCCCCCTACAACCTGCAGCGGACGGTAGAGTGCGGGCAGGTGTTCCGCTGGGCCGTGAGCGACGGGACGGCTACGGGCGTCTTCCGCGGGCGGGTGTGGACGGTGCGGCAGGAGGGCACCACGCTGCGCGTCGTCGGAGGGGACGGGGCGGAGCTGGAGGCGCTGCTGCATCACCTGGCGGTGGATGCGCCGCTGCGCTCGGTGGAGCGGGCGCTGGCGGCGGACCCCGTGCTGCGCCGGACGCTGGCGCACACCAGCGGAATCGCCATCATGCGGCAGGACCCATGGGAGTGCCTGATCTCCTACGTGGTCTCCGCCTTCAACAACATCCCCAAAATCCGCCTGACCGTGGAGCGGCTCTCCCGCCGCTTCGGCCGGCCGCTGGGAGGCGGCCGGTTTGCCTTTCCCACCCCGTCGCGGCTGGCCGATGCTCCGCTGAGGTCGCTGCGCGCCTGCCTGCTGGGCTACCGGGCGCCATACGTGCAGGCCGTGGCGCGGGCGGTGGCCGAGGGCCGCCTGGACCTGGAGGCGCTGCGGGCGCAGCCCTACGCGCAGGCGCGGGGGGCCCTGCTCAGCTTGCCCGGCGTCGGGGAAAAGGTGGCGGAGTGCGTGCTGCTGTTCGCCCTGGGCTGCGGCGAGGCCTTTCCCGTCGACGTCTGGGTGCAGCGCGCGGTGGAGGGCCTCTTTCTGCGCCGTCGCGCCACCCCCCGTGCGATTCGCCAGTGGGCCCGGGAGCGCTTCGGCTCCCTCGCCGGATACGCCAACCAACACCTCTTCGTCGCCGCCCGCACCGGTATCCTCGGTCACACCTCCCTGGTGTAGCCATCGTGGGAGGCGCATTCCACACCCTTCTCGGGGGCCTGCGCCGCGCGGCGCGGCTCACCGTCCTCTACGACGGCTGGTGCTCGCTGTGCGGCCGCAGCGTCCGCCGCCTGGACCGGCTGGACCTGCTTTCCCTGGTGCAGTTCGTCTCCTTCCGTGATCCCGGCGTCCTGGAGCGCTACCAGGTGGACGCGACGCGGGCCCAGCGGCGGGTCCTGAGCATCGACGCGCGGGGGCGCGTCCGGGAGGGGGCGGACGTCATGGTGCAGATCGCACTGCGCTCGCCGTTGCTTTGGCCGGTCGTCCCCGTCCTGGTGGTGGGGCGGTTGCTGGGGGGCCAGAGGCTCTACGATGCTGCGGCCCGCAGGCGTGTTGTCCTAGTCCCGGGGGGCTGCGCCGGACACTGCGGTCCGGGCGACGATCCAAAAGGGTAATCTCAGCCGCGCCCAAGTCGGTTGAGTCGAGCCTAAAGGTGGGAGTGCTATCATGATGTTGCGAAGCACCTCACCTCGCCTGCCGAAGGCCAAGCGGGGAGTCTTCATGGGCGTGACATTCATCGAGGGGACAGTTCGAGGCAGCGATTCGAGGGAGGTAGCCGTCCGCTTCCTGGTAGACAGCGGCGCGACGTACACCTTGCTTCCCCAGGACGTCTGGCGCCAGCTCGGGCTGGTGCCAAGAAGACGCGTGGCCTTTTCCCTGGCCGACGGCACCACCGTGGAACGTGACGTTTCGGAGTGCTACATCATCCTTCCGCAGGGCGAGGGGCATACCCCCGTCATCCTTGGCGAACCGGGTGACGTAGCACTTCTGGGCGTGGTCACGCTGGAGATCCTGGGGCTGGTCCTCAACCCCTTCACCAGGGAACTTCAGCCGATGCGGATGATGCTGGCACGTTTTCTTACGGACCCACCGTGATCCGGCCGGCGGGTCCGGCTAGAAGCTCGCCGACGCGGGCGACGGTAGCCACGCCCCGTTGCCGCAGGGCCGCATCCAGAGTGTCGACACGGTCAGGGGAGACGGCCATGAGCAGCCCGCCGGAGGTCTGGGCGTCGGCCAGCAGAAGGCGCGTTTCCTCGTCCAGGCTTCCGTCGTAGGTGACCTTGTCCTGCAAGAACTCGAAGTTCCGGGCCGTGCCGCCGGCGATAGCCCCCGCCCGAGCCAGGGCGTGGGCCTGCGGCAGCATGGGGACGGCGCCGGCGCGGATGCGGGCAGCCACGCCGCTGGCAATCGCGACCTCGTGGAGGTGGCCCAGCAGCCCGTAACCGGTAATGTCGGTGCAGGCGTGCACCCCCACCTCGACCATGGCCTCGGAGGCGGCGCGGTTGAGCGTCTCCATGACGCGGATCGCCTCCGCAACTGCCTCGGGCGGGGTCTTACCCTGCTTGATCCCTGTGGTGATGACCCCCAGACCCAGCGGCTTGGTCAGCAGCAGCAAGTCCCCGGGACGCCCGCCGGCCTTGGTGACTATCTTCTCGGGGTGCACGGTGCCGGTCACGGCCAGGCCGTACTTGGGCTCCGGGTCGTCGATGGTGTGGCCGCCGACGATGAGGACGCCGGCCTCCTCCGCCTTGTCCGCCCCACCGCGGAGGATCTCGCTGAGGACCTGGAGGGGCAGCTTGCTCCGGGGGAACCCGGCGATGTTCAGCGCCAGCAGGGGCCGCGCCCCCATGGCGTAGATGTCGGAGAGGGCGTTGGCCACGGAGATGGCCCCGTAGTGGTACGGGTCGTCCACCACCGGCGTGAAGACGTCCACCGTCTGCACCAGGGCCAGGTCGTCGCTCAGCCGGTAGACCGCGGCGTCGTCGCGCGCCGAGAGCCCCAGGAGCAGGTTGGGGTCGCTAGGTTGTGGCAGAGAGCGCAGGACCTGCGCCAGGTCGGCGGGGCCGAGTTTCGACGCTCAGCCCGCGCAGGCAACCATGGCAGTGAGCCGAATGCGCTTCCGCTGGTCTTCCATCCGCGACCTCCCTTCCCGACGCCGCGGGCGATGGCGCTCACGGCAGCGCCGCGCCTGCGGCTCCTGCTATGACGCCTCGGCGTCTCCTGCTATCATAGCCGCGGCATTCCACCCATGACTGCGCCCGGTGTGCCCTTCGAAGTCTTCGACCACCCTGCGGAGGCAGGCATCGTCGCCTACGGCCGCGACCTCCCCGAGCTCTTCGCCAACGCCGCCCGCGGCATGTTCCACTTCATCGTCGACCCGGCCACGGTGCAGGTGCGCGAGCGGCGGCCGCGGGCGGTGGCGGCCGATGACCTGGAGGGGCTGCTGGTGGCGTGGTTGAACGACCTGCTGGTCGTCCTCAACGCCGACGGTTTTCTCCCCAAGGAGTTCCTCGTGGAGGAGGTGACGCCGACGCGGGTGCGGGCCGGGCTTGCCGGTGAGCCCGTCGACCCCCGGCGGCACCGGTTCCGGCTGGACGTCAAGGCGGCCACCTACCACGCCCTGCGCCTGGAGCGCGGCGACGGCTGGTCGGCGCGCGTCCTCTTCGACGTGTAGTGCTCCCACGGCCGGTACCCGATCTCGTACATGGCCTTGGAGATCATGTGGGCGCCCACCGGCGTGGTCATGAGGACGAAGATCAGGGTGACGACCTCCCGCCCCGTGGTCCCATGGGTCAGGATTGCCGAGGCCAGGACCAGGGCCAGCCCCAGCGTGGCGGACTTGGTCGCCGCGTGCAGCCGCGCGTAGGCGTCGGCGAAGCGGTGCAGCCCCAGCGCCGCGATCAGCGACAGCGCCGAGCCGGCCAGCAGCATGGCGGCCAGGAGCGCGCTACCCAAGGGGAGGCCTCCCCCGGATGAAGCGGGCTGCGGCCACCGTCCCGATGAATCCCAGGATGGCCACCACCGCGGCCACGTCGGCGAAGAGCCGGGTGGCGGAGCGGATCCCCAGGACGGTCACCATGTTGATCAGGATCAGGGCGATGGTGTCCCCGGCCACTACCCGGTCGCCCAGGTGAGGCCCCCGCACCAGGCGGATGAAGGCCAGCGCCATGGCGGCGACCAACATGGTCAGCGCCGCAACCACCACGGAGGGCGTCATTCCAGCAACCCCCGGATCGGCGCCTCCAGGGTCCGTTTGATCTCCTGCACCGTCCCTTCCGGGTCCTCCAGGGCCAGGACGTGCACCAGTAGGTGGGACCGGTCGGGGGCCACATCCACGGTCATGGTGCCGGGGATCAGGGTGATGGAGTGGGCCAGCATGGTGATGCCCAGGTCGGTCTTGAGGTCCAGCGGCAGACGGACGATGCCCGAACGGACCGGCCGCCACGGCCGCAGGACCAGACTGGCCACGGTGATGTTCGCGCGGATGTTCTGGCCGACGAACGTGACCAGCCATCGCAGTCCGGAGAGCAGTCGCCGCAGCATCCTACCTCCCCAGCACCGCGCTGACGTAGGCGGCGGGCGCGACCAGGTGGCCGGCGGCAGCAGACGTGAGGCTGTAGAGCACCTGGGGCTGCAGCCCCACTGCCAGGGTGATCGCCGCCAGCACCGCCGCCGGGACCACCAGACGGGCGGGGGCTCGCGGCGGAGTGCCAGGCCCCCAGAACGCCGTCGCGTAGATCTTCAGCATGGACATCAGCGTGAGCAGGCTGACCAGGATGCTCACAGCGACCACGGCGCGCTGCCCCACAGCCAGCCCCGCGTGGATGAGCAGCAGCTTGGCGAAGAAGCCGGAGAACGGCGGCACGCCGGCCAGGGAGAGGGCGCAGATGATGAAGACCAGGGCCAGAGGGCCGTTGGTCCGCGCGAGGCCGCCCAGCCGGTCCAGCCGGCCACTGCCCTGGGTCTCCTCGATGGCCCCACCCACCAGCAGCAATCCCGACTTCACCACGATGTGGTGCAGCACGTAGAAGATCCCTCCCGCGATTCCCAGCTGGCTGGCCAGCGCCAGGCCCATGATCATATAGCCCACCTGGCTGATGATGTGGAATGAGAGGATACGCCGGATGTCCTCCTGGGCCAGGGCGCCCAGGACGCCGAAGAGCATCGTCCCCGCCGCCGACCAGAGAAGGACGACGTTGGGCCCTTCGCTGGGGAATACGATGGTGAAGACGCGGAAGAGGGAGTAGACGCCGACCTTGGTGAGCATGCCGCCGAAGAAGGCGGCGATGCCGCCCGGGGGGATGGCGTAGGCGTGCGGCAGCCAGAAGTACAGCGGGAAGACGCCCGCCTTGATCCCGAAGGCCGCCAGCAGCAGCGCCGCGCCTGCGCGCACGGGCCCCGCGGGGGCCAGGGGCACCCGCTCCACCAGGTGGGCCATGTTCAGCGTGCCGGTCGCCGAGTAGATCAGCGCTACCGCAAATAGGAAGAACGTGGAGGCCACCAGGTTGATGGCCACGTAGATGAAGGCTTCGCGCGCCTGGCGCCGCGTCGTGCCGTGGGTGAGGAGGAAGTACGAGGCGATGAGCATGACCTCGTAGGAGACGAAGAGGTTGAACAGGTCTCCGGTGATGAACGCCCAGTTGATGCCGGCCAGGAGGAACTGCCAGCCGGAGGCGACAAAGCAGTCGTCCCGGCCGGCGGCGATGGTGAAGAGCAGCCCCACCAGGGCGATCAGCGAGGCGATGAGCACCATCAACGCGGCCAGCGCGTCGGCCACCAGCGAGATGCCGTAGGGCGCAGCCCACCCCCCCGCCTGGGCCACCAGCACCTGTCCCCCACGCGTGACCGCCACCAGGCTAGTGGCGACGGCGAGCGAGATAAGGACGGCGGCGAGGCCCAGGGTCCGGGAGACCCGCCGCGGCGGGCCCACCAGCAGGAGGACCGCCGTCAGCAGGGGGACGACGATCACCAGCGGGGGGAGCACGGTGATCTCCCTAGTCATCGCCGTCCTCCCCGCCGCCGAAGAGGTGCATGCGGTAGCCCAGGGCCAGCAGGAAGGCGGTCACGCCGAACGAGATGACGATGGCCGTGAGGATTAGCGCCTGGGGCAGCGGGTCCGTGAGGGGTCCGCGGGTGACGCCGATGACGGGGACGCCCCCCCGCAGCCCGGCGGCCATGAGGATGACCACGTTCGCGGCGTGGGAGAGCAGCGCCAGGCCGATGATCTGGCGCAGGATCGAGCGCCCCAGCAGCAGGGCGAAGCCGGTGGCCACCAGCGTGCCGACCAGGAGCGCTACGGCGACGGCCATCAGCCCGTCTCCACCAGGGCGCGGATCGCCGACATCACCGCGCCGATGACGACGAGGAGCACGCCCAGGTCGAAGATCAGGGAGGTGGACACGTGCAGTGTGCCGACGTGCAGAAGGGCGTGCTTGAGTGGAGGCCGGCCGAAGAGCAGCGGAATCAGTCCTTCGGCGGCGGCGATGAGCAGCCCGAGTGCCATCAGCCGGTCCCAGCGGCGCCGCAGGCGGCCGCCGCCGAAGGCTTCCACCCGCAGGACGAGGGCGGCGGCGATCATCAGCCCCCCGACAAACCCGCCGCCCGGACTGTAGTGGCCGGTGGCCCACAGGAACAGCGCGTACGCCACGATGATCGGGGAGGCCAGGGTCGCGACCACCCGGAGGATGGGCGATGTCATCGGCGCGGCGTCGGCACCCCGGCGTACCGGCCTTGCCTTGCGGAGCACCAGCGCCATGATGCCCAGCGCCGCGATTACCAGGACGCTGATCTCCCCCAGCGTGTCCCATCCGCGGAAGTCGACGACCACCAGGTTGACCACGTTCCGCCCGCCGGCCTCGGCCGCGCGGGCCAGGAATTCCTCGGAGACGCGCGGCATGCGGGAGACGTCGGCGACCAGGATCGCCAGCACCGCGCTGACCGCGCCGGCCGCCAGGGCCAGGAGCCCATTTGTGAGGCTGCGCGGGCGCGCCCCTTCCGCGTCGGTCCCCGCCAGCGCCACGATGGCCGCAACGAACAGCACCAGGGAGACCGTCTCGATCACCGTCTGAGTGATGGCGATGTCGGGCGCGCTGAGGAAGAGGTAGATGAGGCTGACCGTGTAGCCCACGGTGCCCAGCGCGAGCACCGCACCCAGCAGCGGCTGCAGCCGGGTGGCCGCCACCGCCGCCGTCATGGCCACCAGCACCGCGACGGTCGGGCCGGACTCCAGGCCCGCCAGCCCCAGTGGTGCGGCCACGCCCGTAAGTACCAGCCCGGTGGCCACCAGCACCAGGGTAGTCCCCACGATGTACACGAGGTAGTTGCGCAGGCGGCCGGTCATGTAAGCGCCTGTGAGCGCCCGGGCAGCCTGCAGTGTCCCGGCGGCCAGCCCATCGTAGAGCCGGCCGGTGCTGAGCGGTCGCATCGCCTCCGCCAGACCGTGAGCCAGCGGCTCCGCGCGCAGCAGACCCGCCCCTGCGGCGACCGACAGCCCCGTAACGGTAAGCGACATCCACCCCAGTCCGTGCCAGAGAGTTACCGGGTGCGGGATGCCGCCTATCCCCTCCGCGACCAGGGCGGCCAGTGGCTCCAGCACGCCAGGCGCCAGCCCGAAGGCCACCGCCAGGGCGGCCAGCACCGCCGTTGGGCCCCAGAGCACAGCGGACGGATCGTGCCCCCTGGCCGCGGATACCGCGTGCCCACCAGCGGGGGAGGCTGCCGGGAGGTGATTCCGCATCCTGTGGCCGGCCGGCCGTCCGGTCTGTGGGCGGGGGTCTAGGAACACGCGCAGGAACCGAGCCCCGTACGCCAGGGCCAGCGCCCCGGAGATGACCACGGCAGCGGCCGCCGGCCATGACTGCGGCAGAAAGGCGTCGAATGCCGCTTCCTTGCTGAGGAATCCGCCCAGCGGAGGGATTCCGGCCATAGACAGGACCGCTACGATCGCCAGCGCGAAGGTGAGCGGCATGGTGCGGCGCAGCCCGCTGACCCGCCACACCTCCCGGGCCCCGGTCTCGTGCTCAACAATGCCGGCCACGAGGAAGAGGGCGCCCTTGAAGGCCGCGTGGTTGAGCATCCAGACCATGGCCGCGGCGGCCCCCTCCGGTGTCCCCCGCCCCAGCAGAGCCGTGGCCAGCCCCAGCGCGCCGACGGTTGAGTAGGCCAGCAGCGCCTTCAGGTGCGTCTGCACCAGAGCCAGCCCGGCGCCCGCAAGCAGCGTGGCCAGGCCCACGGCGGTGACCACGCCCGTCCACAGGGGTGTGCCGCCAAGGACCGGCAACAGCCGCGCCAGCAGGTAGACGCCGGCCCAGACCATGGTGGCCGCGTGCAGGTAGGCAGACACAGGAGTCGGTGCCACCATGGCCGAGGGCAGCCAGAACTGGAAGGGCACCTGTGCCGACTTGGTGAAGGCGCCGAGCAGCAACAGCATGAGGATGGCTGGATAGCGGCCGTCGGCCTGAATGGTCCCGGCCCGCTCCAAGAGTTCGCTGATCTGCCACGTACCGCCGCTTTGCGCCAGGAGCACCAGGCCCGCCAGCATGGCTACGCCACCGGCGGTGGTCACGATGAATGCCTGCACGGCTCCGGCCCTGGCGGCCGGGTCTTCGTTCCTGTAGCCGATGAGGAAGAACGAGGTCAGGCTGGTGAGCTCCCAGAAGACGTATAGGAGGACAAGGTCGTCGGCCAGCACCACCCCCAGCATGGAGCCCATGAAGAGCAGCATCATGGCGTAGAAGCGGCCCAGTTCCCTCTCCCGCGGCATGTAGGCCGCCGAGTAGATGAGGATGAGCAGGCCGACGCCGGCGATGAGGATGGAAAAGAGAAGGGCCAGGCCGTCCAGGTGCAGCGCGTAGCGGATGTCCAGATGCGGAAGCCAGGCCAGCGAGAGCCTCACCGCCTGGCCGCCGAGTACCGCGGGAGTGAGGACGACCGTGGCGAGGAGCACGCCCGCAGGCACCGTGGCTGCGACCCATCCGGGATGCATGCGAAGCCGGCCGGCCAGGACGCCGGCCAGAGGCGCCATCAGGACGGCGATCAGTGGTATGGCGCCAAGAAGGAAAGACACTCCAGCGTTCAGCGGTGAACGGCCCGGCCGTGCAGGCCGGGCCACGCGCGCACCGCAACTACGGTACAGGACGGTGGTGGTGCGGTCAAGGCAGAGTGGCCTCAGCGCGGGCGCGCGCCGCCCACCGCACTCCCCCCCCGTGGCGGTGGCTTGATTTCACGAGTAGCCCCCGATACGATGGGCTTACGCGGCGAGGATGGAGTAATGCCTCCTCCGTGCAGCGAGCCTCTGTAGGATGGGACGGAGGCCGGAGGAGCTTCCAGCTCCTGAGCCGGGGGCGAGCTGGCGTGGCGAAGCCCCCCGGGAGCGCCCGAGATCGCGCACGGAGAGCCGTTCCGTACGGTCCGCCTCAGGGGTGGTGCCGGGCGACGGGACGGAATCAGAGTGGCACCGCGGGAGGATCCCGTCTCTGCAGCAGAGGCGGGATTCTTGTTTTCAGGGAGGACAGCATGCTGGAGCTCAAGGTGATCCGTCAGCAGCCGGAGGTCGTCCGCGGGGCGCTGCGCGCCCGGGGCGCGGACGTCTCGCTGGTAGACCGCATCCTGGAGGTGGACAGGCAACGGCGGGCTCTGATCCAGGAGATCGAGGGGCTGCGCGCCGAGCACAAGCGGGCGTCCGCCGAGATCGCCCGGCTGGATGGCGCCGCGCAACAGGCTGGCATCGCTGCGGCGCGAGAGCTGTCCGAGCGGCTGGACGCCCGGGAGGCGGCTCTGCGCCAGGTGGAGGAGGAACTGGACCCTCTGCTGCGCCTGCTGCCCAACCTGCCTCACCCCAGTGTGCCGGTGGGGCCCGATCCCTCGGCCAATGTCACGGTGCGCACCTGGGGCGAGCCGACGAGGTTCGACTTCCCGCCGCAAGACCACGTGGAGATCGGCGCCCGCCTGGGCATCCTGGACCTGGAGCGGGGAGCCAAGGTGGCCGGTTCGCGCTTCTACTACCTGTTGGGCGACGGGGTGCTGCTGGAGATGGCCCTGATGCGGTACGCGCTGGACGTGCTGCTGGCCCGCGGGTTTCTCCCTGTGATCACCCCAGTCCTGGTCAGGCCGGAGGTCATCACAGGAGCATGGGGTGGACCCCGGCTGGACCCTCTGCAGACCTACTACATCCCCGCGGACGACCTGGCGCTGATCGGGACCTCCGAGCACAGCCTGGCCGGATACTACATGGACGATGTGCTGGACGGGGAGCGCCTGCCCATCCGCCTGGCCGGCCTCTCCTGGTGCTTCCGTCGCGAGGCTGGATCCTACGGCCGGGAGATCCGCGGTCTGTTCCGGGTACACCAGTTCGACAAGGTGGAGATGTTCTCATACTGCCATCCCGACCGCTCCTGGGAGGAGCACGAGTTCCTCCTGTCCATAGAGGAGGCAATCCTGCAGGGGCTGGGGATCCCCTACCGTGTGGTGCTCCTGTGCACCGGTGATCTGGGGCTGGCGTCGGCCAAGACCTACGACATCGAGGCATGGATGCCGGGGCGCGGCGAGTACGGCGAGGTCACCTCCTGCAGCAACACCACCGACTTCCAGGCGCGGCGGCTGCGCGTGCGCTTCCGCACGGGGCGCGGCCGGTCGGAGTTCGTGCACACGCTGAACGGCACCGCCATTGCCACCAGCCGCGCCCTGATCGCCGTGCTGGAGAACTACCAGCAGGAGGACGGCAGCGTGCGTGTCCCCCCGGTCCTGGTGCCGTACATGGGCGGACGGGAGATCCTCCGTCCGTCCGCCGCCGCACGCTGAGCGGGGGCATCCGCTGGGGGACCGATCTTGCTCCTTTCAAACGGGACGGTCTGGGCGCGGGCGCCTGGGGCGCTGCCGGTCAGTGCGGCGGCCAGGGGCTACTTGCTGTGCTTGTCTGCGACCTTGCTGGCGCCGTAGGCGTCGGGCTTGGTCACCGCTGCGAACCCCGAGCCGGTGACCATGCCGACGACCTCGCGGATGACGGTGCGGGTCTCGCCGCGCTCGCCCACATCCAGGTGGATCTCCACCGGGAGCTGCGAGTGGCCGTTGCGGGCCAGTTCTCCGGCGATCCTGCTGGCGGTCTCCAGGCTGAGCGCGGTCTCGTAGAGAATGCGCTGCCGCAGGCTTTCCATCTTGCGGTTGCGCAGCTTGCGGTAGAAGTAGCGTCCCCCGTGCCCGACGCGGTGGACAACGATGGCGGTGACGAAAGTGGTCTCCTCCCCAAGCACCGAATCGGTCCCGATGATCAGGTGGTACTGCTGCTCGGGGTCCTCCTCGATGTAACCCACCAGGCGGGAGAACATCTCCTGAAAGCTCAGTTTCCCGTGCGTCGGGCTGTAAAACTCCATCGGCATCGTCCCGCAGGCCAGTATAGTGCGCCGTTCAGCCCACGGCAACCACCGCGCGCCTTCCCGGAAATCATGGTCATCACATGGGCAGGTCCGAAGAGTTCGGGAAATTGGCGAGCCACCTGACCCGTGGAAATTGCCGCCGCATGGTCCGGTACAGCGCTTCGTCGGCGGTCATCAGGTCGGCGCCAGCCTCGAGGCTGAGGGCGAGGAAGAGAGCATCGTAGACACTATGCCTATGCTCCAGGGCAAGACGGTACGCGGATATGAGGAGGAGGGGGCTGGGTGTGATCTCGATGGGAAGGGCAAGGAACGCAGTGATGGTAACGGCTCCAGCCTCGATGTCGAGGCGATCTGAGGCTATGCGCTTCCACACCGCGTTCGCGAACTCGGGGTAAATCGAGTCCGGTGCTAGGACCCGAGCGCTACCCTCCCTGAAGGCGTCGAGAAGGCGGAGCGCCTGCTCCGAGTAAGGCTCGTCGAAGAACCACTTGAGCGCGACGCTGGTGTCGACGACCAACGGAGGAGCCATGCTCACCGCTGGCGATCCTCGCGCACAAGCGGTGTGCTGTCTGGGAAGGCTCCGTACCTTTGCCTGACGATCTCTCTGACCCGGTCGATCTGACGCCAGATCTCCGCGGGATCCTCAGGCCTGCCGACGGCTTCCTCGATGATGAAGGCAGCTTCCTGAGTCACCGATCGGCGATGTCGCCTCGCACGCTCCCTGAGGCGCTCGTAGATCTCCACAGGGAGATTTCGGATGGTAATTACCGGCATAGGAAATCACCGTATCCGTAACAAAGTTTAGCAAATTTGCTGCAAATGTGTCAATTTGGAGTGCAAAATGGCGCCTAGCTCTTACATCTTGACCTGTCCGCATCTCGCCGCTCAGATCTCGCGCCGGCCCTCCAGGGCTTTGGCCAGCGTCACCTCGTCCGCGTACTCCAGGTCGGCGCCCACGGGCACGCCGTGGGCGATGCGCGTAACCTTGACGCCCAGGGGCTTTAGCACCTTGGCCAGGTAGAGGGCCGTGGCCTCGCCCTCGGCCCGCGGGTTGGTGGCGACGATTACCTCTTCCACGCGCTCGCGGCGCACCCGATCCAGAAGCTCGGCGATCTTGAGGTCGTCTGGGCCGACGCCGTCCAGCGGGGAGATGGCTCCGTGCAGCACGTGGTACCTCCCTTTGACCTCGCGGGTCCGCTCCATGGCTACCACGTCCCGTGGGTCCTCCACCACGCAGATGATGGTGGCGGTGCGCTGCGGGTTGCTGCAGATGGCGCAGGGGTCGATGTCTGTGAGGTTCCAGCAGATGCTGCAGTAGCGGGTCTGCGCCCGCGCCTCCAGAATGGCCTGGGCCAGCGCCTGTGCGTCCTGCGGCGCCATGCGCAGGATGTGGTAGGCTAGACGCTGGGCGGTCTTCGGTCCTATGGTGGGCAGCTTGGTCAGCGCCTCGATTAGCCGGGCAAGGGGGGCGGCGTACATGCGGGTGCGCTAGAGGCCGATCCCGGGCAGGTGCAGCCCTCCCGTGACCGCTTTCATCCGCTCCTCTGTCAGGGCGCGGGCCTTGCGCTGCACCTCGTTGACCGCGGCGATGACCAGGTCCTGGAGCAGCCCCAGATCGCCGGGGTCGACGACCGCGGGGGATATGGTCAGCGACTGCAGCTCGCCATGCCCGTTGGCCACGGCCCTGACGGCGCCGCCGCCGGCCGTGGACTCGACGCGGGCCTCGGCCAGCTCCGCCTGCACGCGGGCCATCTCCGCCTGCAGCTTCTGCACCTGCTTCAGCATCTTGCTCATGTCGCGCACGAGAGGTCCTCCTGCCTCCGTCGGGCACCTGTGGCTAGCCGTCGCCGGATAGAGGCCGGACCTCCACCACCTGGCCGCCGAACAGCTCCACAGCCCGCGCCACCAGCGGGTCGGGATCCTCGGCGGGCGCCGGCGGGGTCGCCCCATCCGCGGACGCCACCGCCTCCTCCTGCACCTGGCAGTGCAGGACCAGTCGCTGGCCGAAAACCCGCTCCAGCGCCTGCTCCACGACCAGGCGGTTCTCCGGCCGGTGCAGGCTCTCCACGTGGAAGTTGTATCCGCTGCGCAGGCCGACTACCAGGGTGTGGCCGCGCACCTCAAGGGGGACGCCCTCGATGAGCAGGGCGTGGCAGAACATCTTCAGGCGCTTGACCTCCTCCAGCACTCGGGCCCAGCGGTTGCGCACGTCCTGCAGGGTGAGGGCCAGGGGGGCCGCTTCCTCCGCGGCCTTCGGCGGCGGATCGTGGCGGAGCGGTGAGCCGGCAGGGGCGGCCCCGCGGCGAGGTGCTGTGCCGGGAGGTGGGGGCTCTCGGCGGGGCGACCCGCCGGGGGAAACGGACTCCTGGCGGGTGGGAGAGTCGTGCGCAGGCTCGCGTCGCGTCGCCGTCCGGCGAGCGGGCGGTGTCTCGGCCGCGGCAGCGGGGGAGGGCCTGCCGCCTCTCTCCAGTGCCTGCACCCGCGCCTGCAATCCCTGCAGCGTGGGGTCCATCTCGGGGCGGGCCAGGCGGATCAGGGCGATCTCAAGCAGCAGGCGCGGCTGGGAGTGCGCCCGCGCCTCAACGTCGGCGTCGCTGAGGATCTTCGCCGCCCGCAGCAGGTCGGCCACATCGGCGCCGGCAGCCTGCTGGCGCAGCGCGGCCAGGCGCTCCGGAGTGGTGTCCAGCACGCCCGCAGGATCCTGCGCAACCTTGGCGATCAGCAGGTCTCGGAAGTGCTCTAACAGCGTACGCATGATCTGCCGGCTCTCCTTCCCCTCGTCCAGCAGGCCGGAGACGATGCGCAGCACTTCCACCGGGTCGCGGCGCAGCAGGGCGTCCGCCAGGGCAAAGAGCGTCTCCTCGGCGGGTGCGCCCAGAATGGTCAGGATGTCCTCGGTGGTGATCCCTTCGTCCTTGTAGGCGCCGAGCTGGTCCAGCACCGACTCGGCATCGCGCACCGACCCGTCGGCCAGACGGGCGATGTGCCGCAAGGCCCGGTCGTCGATGGCGAAGCCTTCGGCCTGGGCGATGCGACGCAGCCGCGCTTCGATCTCCGCCAGGGGCACGCGGCGGAAGTCGAACCTCTGGCAGCGGGAGGCCACCGTGGCCGGGATCTTGTGGGGCTCGGTGGTCACCAGGACGAAGACGGCGTGCGGCGGCGGCTCCTCCAGCGTCTTCAGCAGCGCGTTGAAGGCGCTGGTGGAGAGCATGTGCACCTCGTCGATGATGTAGACCTTGTAGCGGCTCTCGGCCGGGGCCAGGACGATCTTCTCCTTCAGCTCCCGGATGTGGTCCACCTGGGTGTGGCTGGCCCCGTCGATCTCGATGACGTCCAGGCTGCTGCCCTGGTTGATGGCCTGACAGACAGGGCAGGTGTTGTCCGGGTGAGGCGTGGGGCCCTGGGCACAGTTCAGCGCCTTGGCCAGGATGCGGGCCACCGTGGTCTTGCCCGTGCCCCGGTGGCCAGCAAAGAGGTAGGCGTGGGTCACCCGGCCCGCCTGGATGGCGTTCTGCAGCGTGCGGGTGATGCGCTCCTGGCCGATGACCTCCTCAAAGGTCTGCGGCCGCCAGCGGCGGTAGACGGAGATGTGGGACACCGCGTCACCTCGGGGAAGACACTCGTTAGTTACTTCGACAGGAGAGCGGCGCGGCCTGCCAGAAACCTGTGGAGGCATGCCGGGCGTCCCGTCCGTCTTCCTCGTCTACTACGCCGCCGCCGCACTCGCCGGCCTGTGGGTCCTGCTGGACGGGCGCACCCGCCTGACCCATCGCCCGGCGTGGGAGGTCGTCTTCTGGGCGCTTGGGGTCGCGATTCCGGCCACGCTACCCATCTTCCTGCCCATGTACCTGCTGGGGAGTCGGGCTCCCGATCGGTCGGGTCTGTGGGGCCCCGCCGAGATCATAGGGATCGCCATCTTCTTCGGCCTGACGCTTCCCCTGGCTGCCGGGCTGGCCGGGTTGCGCCAGGACGCCCTGACGTTGGGGGCTGTCTCGGCGGTGATCCTTGTGCAGAACGCCGGCTTCGTCCTCCTCAGCTTCCTGGGCATCGCCCTCCGCTACCGTCTCCCCCTGGAGCGCCTTGGGCTGACCGCCCGCCGCTTCGGGCCCAGACTGGCGGCCGGCCTGCTAGCCGGTGCATTGATGGTGCCGGTGAGTGCTGTCACGGAGCGGGCGGGGGTGGAGGCGTATGCGCTGGTGTGGGGTCGTGAGGCGGCTGTGAGGCAGGAAGAGCGCGAGCGGCGCATGGACCCCCTGAACCAGGTGCTGGAGGCGACGGAGGGTCCCGCCGCGACGGCGTGGCTGCTGGTGCTGCTGGGGGTGGTCGTGCCCATCGGTGAAGAGGTCTACTTCCGCGGCGTGGTCTACGGCGGGCTGCGGAACCGCTACGGCCGGGGCTGGGGGTTGGTGGGGAGCACCCTCTTCTTCGGGGTCGTACACCGGCAGGTGGTGCACTTTCTGCCCATCGCCGTGCTGGGGCTGGTGCTGGCGCTGCTCTATGAGCGCGCCGGGAGCCTCCTGCCTCCCATCGCCGTGCACGCCGTGAACAACGTGGTTTCTGTCCTGGCCCGCATCTACGGCTGGGAGATCTAGGTCTGCTCCCGATCGCCTGCGGCGGGCACTCCCATGATGTGGAAGCCGCTGTCCACGAAGATGATGTTGCCTGTGACGGCCCGGGCCAGATCGCTGGCCAGGAAGACGGCCACGTCTCCCACGTCCTCCTGGGTGATGTTGCGCCGCAGCGGGGCCACCTGCTCGGTCAGGTCCCGCAGCCTGGAGATACCCTTCACCGCGCTGCCCGCCAGCGTCTTCAGGGGCCCGGCGGAGATGGCGTTTACGCGAATCTGCTGCGGCCCCAGTTGCGCGGCCAGGTAGCGCACCTCCGTCTCCAGCGCCGCCTTGGCCACGGCCATGACGCTGTACCCTGGGACGACACGTTCCACGGCGTTGTAGGTCAGGGTGAGGATGCTGCCGCCATCTGTCATAAGCCGTGCGGCGTGCCGGGCCACGGCGATCAGGGAGTAGGCGCTGACATCCATGGTCAGCGCGTACCCGCCGCGGCTGATCTCGTGGAAGGGACGTGTCAACTCCTCGCGGCCGGCAAAGGCGATGCAGTGGGCCAGCGCATCCAGCCGCTCCCACCGCTGCGCCAGGGTGTCGAACGCCGCGGCCAGTTGCTCGTCCGACTGGACGTCGCAGGGGAGCGTGAGGAACCGCTCGCGGTCGCCCAGGCCGTCCAGCAGCTCCTCCAGGTTCTCCTTCAGGCGTTCGTTCTGATAGGTGAAGGCCAGCTCCGCGCCCTCCCTGTGGAAGGCGGTGGCGATGCCCCAGGCGATGCTGCGCTTGTTGGCCACGCCCATGATCAGTGCACGCTTTCCTGCCAGTAACACGATTTCACCCCTCCCCTGCGACCTGGTTATTCGACGCCGCGAGGGACGAATCCGGCCTGCTGGGCGGCTGCAGCTCTCCTGGCCCCGTGCATGCGGCGGTCGGGCCCGCCGCGCCTTGCTTGCGGCACTTTCCGGCCTCCGGTAGAATGCACCCGGTGTCGTGAGGGCCTGTAGCTCAGCGGGCAGAGCGCCGGGCTTTTAACCCGGGCGTCGGGGGTTCGAGTCCCTCCAGGCCCTCCAGGATCTCCCCCACCCACGTCCGCGAGGACCGGGATGCCCGCTGAGTATCTTTGCGTCGCTATCACGCTGTCTGCGCCGCTTCTGACGCTCGATCACGTACTCGAGAAGGCGGCGAGGACACGCGGAGTCGCGCTGCGCGCCTGATCGCGCCGAAAACGGTTGGCCGGTGGCGGCGCCTGGCTTGTGCCCCGGGCGGCACTCCTCTTACCATGCCGCTGGGAGGAGCATCCGGGTGGCCCGGCCGAACCACGTGGTGTGCAGGGCTGTGCTGGCAGCGTCGCTGGCGCAGATTACGAGCCTGGCACTGACGATTGCGGTCGTTGCAGTTGCCGGCGGCGTCGCGGCGGCTCCGGGTGTGGCGCCCTCCCCCGACCCCTACGCCGCGCAGAGGCGGCGGATGGTGGAAGAGCAGATCAGGGCCCGCGGCATCACCGACCCGCGCGTCCTCCAGGCCATGCTCACCGTCCCGCGCCACAGGTTCGTCCCCGACGATTACCTCCCCCAGGCCTATGCCGACCGGCCGCTGCCTATCGGCTACGGCCAGACGATCTCGCAGCCATACATCGTGGCGCTGATGTCCGTAGAGGCGGACATCCAGCCTGGCGAGCGCGCTTTGGAGATCGGGACCGGCTCGGGCTATCAGGCGGCGATCCTCGCGGAGCTGACCGACCGGGTCTACACCATCGAGATCATAGAGCCGCTGGCCCGCGCGGCCGCCCGGAGGTTGTGGGACCTGGGCTACCGCCGCGTGCGCACGCGCGCCGGGGACGGGTATCTGGGGTGGCCGGAGACCGCCCCCTTTGACGCGATCCTGGTGACCGCCGCCCCGGACCACGTGCCACCGCCGCTGCTCGCTCAACTAAAGGAAGGTGGCCGTATGGTGGTTCCCGTGGGTCCGCCAGGCCTGGTGCAGACACTTTGGCGGATTACGAAGAGGGGCGGGAAACTGGAGTTCACCAACCTGGGCCCCGTGCTCTTCGTCCCCCTCGTCCGGCCATAGCCACGAGCCCGGCGCCACCGGCCATAGCCACGAGTCCGGCACCCAGGTAAGCGAGCCCGCCCAGGACCAGCACTGCCCGGAACCCCCACTGTAACTGCAGGATGGCCGCGACCACCGCGCCCACCACCGAGGCGCACCCGTTGATGCCCCACGCCCAGGGGACGAGCGCGGGCTCATGGCGGCCGAGGAGGCGGATCCCGGCCGGAAACGGCATGCCCATCATCACCCCAAGCGGCAGGACGGTGGCGCCGATGATGGCGACACGAGCGGCGGCGGGCAGACCGAGACTCCCCTGGAGGAGACGCGGCAGGGTCCAGGCGGCCAGCATGATGGCCGCCGCCAGCAGCGGGAGAACGCGTGAGGCCGCCGGGCGCCAGCGGTTGCCGGCCAGGCTCCCGAGCCCGGAGGCCACAAGCAGCATGGCGAGGATGGCCGCTACGGCGTACGTGGGAAACCCCAGGAGGAGGACCATCTGCTGTAGCAGCGGGACCTCGACGAACAGGTAGCCGAATCCCAGCGCCAGGAAGTAGGCGAAGACTCCCGCGCGAGGTAGCCGGTCCGACGGAGCGCCTGATGGCGCGGAGAGGCCGCCGAGGCGGAGGCGCAGCGGCGCCAAGATCAGGCCGGCGGCGAGCGCGCTGAGGACGACAAGGAGGGCGAGGAGCACCAGGTATCCACCGCCGCCGAAGGGCTGCCAGGTACGCCCCAGCCCGGCCAGGACCTGGGGGACCTGGCTCCAGCGGAAGAAGTGGAAGAAGAACGGCCGATCGTCTCGGATCGGGCCGACCTCAAAGGCGTACCCGCGCAGGAAGGTGCGGCGCTGTTGGGGGTCCAGCAACGCGGTGAACGCCTCCCGGTGCACGTCCACGGGGAGGACGTGGTAGCGGTTGGCCAGGGCGGCGGGGAGGCCCGGCGCGTAGGTGATGTCGAAGCGCCGGGCGGAGGCAAACGCGCGCAGCGCCGCCACGTCTCCCGCGGTGAATCCTCCGGGCTTGACGAGGATGGTCAGGGTGTTCAGCGACCGGAGCGCGGCCAGGCGATCCGCGGGCGATTCGCCGGCCTCCTCCAGTGCCGCCACCGCCGCCGCCCACACGCGGACCTCCTCACTGGGTGGGGTCTGTATCCAGCGGGTGACCACGAGCACCCCTCCCGGGGCCAGCCGCCGGAGGTAATCGCCGAAGGCCTCCACGGTGTAGAGGTAGTGCTCGGCCAGCGAGTACGTTCCCGAGGCGACCACCTGGAAGGACTCCTGAGGAGGAACCTGGATAATCTGGAACCGCTCGGGACTGCGGCGCAGGTAGATGCGGGGGGTCTCGATGACGATGCGGACCCCGTCCTGATCCCGCGGTCCCAGGATCTCACCGCCGAAGCGCCGCGCCGCTTCCACCAGGAGCGGGTTGCCCTCGACCACCGTCACCGAGGAGGCGCGGTGGGCCAGGGCGCTCAAGACCTCCACGCCCACCCCGATGACTAGGACGCTCCCGGAGGTCAGGCGGTAGGCCGCCGCCGTCGGGAGGTAGTCGGTGAATGAGGGGTCGACCGCGGCGGGCAGCGCGCGCGGGTTGTCGCCGTCCACGGTGGCGCCCGGCAGGGGTGGCGCCGCGCCCGGGTACAGATAGCTCAGCCCGGGGGCGGACCGCAGGGCGGATGAGCGCACCACGTCCACGCGAGAGACCGCATTCCGGCCTGTGTGCTCCACGCGCGCGTCGGGGAGACGCCGCAGTTGGCTCAGCGCCTTGTACGGGGAGAGGCGGAGGTCTGCCGGTGTTGCCGCCATGCCGGCCAGGGCCGCCAGACCCAGCAGGACCGCGGCGACTGTGAGACGGGTCGCCGGGGGCGCATGAGGAGCGGGCCGTGCCGCCCCCAGGGCCGCGGCGCCGGCGGCCGCGACCGCAGCCGCTGCCATCATGCTCGCCGCCCCGCCAAGCCGGAGCATCACGGCCGCCGCGGCGGCACCCGCTGCCGCGCCGAGGAAGGAGGCTGCGTAGAGCGCGTTCGCCCGCTCGGGAAACGCGGCCAGGAGGGTGCCCACGGCGAGACCCACTGCAAGGAACGGCAGGGTGAGCACCGTCACCTGCAGGGCCAGGTAGAGGAACTGGCGCGGCTGCAGGGCCAGCAGGTAGGAGTCGAACGGCACCACCGTGAGGACGGCCAGGGCCAGGGCGACCGCGGGCACCACGGCCAGGGCGCTCCACGCCGCCGTCCGCTGGGGCGACCGGAGGAGGGCCGGGGCGACGGCCAGGGCCGTGCCGCTGGCGCCAAAGCCCAGCAGGCCGAGCCCCACCGCCATGAAGGCAAAGTGGTACCACTGGCTCACGGAGAAGACGCGGGTCAGGGCCAGCTGCAGCAGCAGGCCCGCGGCGGAGACCAGCGCGATGCCCAGGTGGGCGCGGTCCAAGCTTGACGATGTGGCCACAAGACCATACTATGTGACTACACTCGGTCTGCACAAGGAGCCGGGGTCCATGGCCAGCGTGGGGGTCAGGGAGTTGAAGACGCATCTCAGCCGCTACCTGCGCCGGGCGCAGCGCGGGGAGCGGATTATCGTCACCGACCGCACCCGCCCGGTTGCCGTGATCGGACCTGCCACCGCCGGCCGCGTGCTGCCACGAGTGGAGAGGCTCCTGCAGGCGGGGCTGGCACGGTGGGAGGGCGGGAAGCCCCGTGGCGTATCCAGGCCCTCCCGGGTCAGAGGCCCGACGGTGGCGGAGGCGGTCATCGAGGATCGGCGGTGAACCTCTACCTGGACGCCAGCGCGCTGGTGAAGCTCTACGTGGAGGAAGCGGGGAGGGCAGCGCTCCTTGCGGCCATCGAGGAGGCCGAGGTCGTCGGGACGGCGATGATCGCGTACGTGGAGGCCAGGGCCGCATTCGCCCGGCGCCGCCGCGAGGGCGCGCTGACGCGCCCCGGTTACCTCCGGTGTGTCCGTGATCTTGACCGGGACTGGCCCCGCTATCTGCGCTTCGAGCTCAGCGAACCGGTGGTCATCGCGGCCGCAAGGATGACCGCTCGCCACGGGCTCAGGGCCTACGATGCCGTCCACCTGGCATCCGCACTCCTGATGCGGGATCGGTTGGGCGATGTGCTCTTCGCCTGCTGGGACGGGCATCTCAATGCTGCTGCCCGGCGCGCGGGCCTCGCCTTGCTGGGGCAGGCCTAGCATGAGCGTGCTTCCTGCTTTCCTTCCTACAGCGGTGGGCAGTCTGCCGCACACCGATCCCGAGGCGGCGTGTGACCTCGTCCTGAGGTGGCTCCCCCACATCCCCACTTGGCCGCAGCTTCCCAGGCGGGATGTGCGGGAGCGCCTGCCGGCGCAGTTCTGTGGTGGGTTTCCGGGTGTCGTCATAGAGGGCGGCCGCGTCTACGTGGACCGGCGGCAGGACATGGATGCCGGTCTGGAGCGCCTGTACGCCAGCTACCTGAGCAGAGACCTGGATTCGGCGGCGCTGGACGCGGACTTCGCCTCCGGGCTGAGGCACTTTCTCTCCCTGCGCCCGGAGTCGGCGGTGGCGGTGAAGGGCCAGGTCCTGGGTCCGGTGAGCTGGGGGCTGACCGTGACCGACCAGGACAGGCGCGCGATCCTCTACGACGACATCCTGGCCGACGCGGCGGCGCGGTACCTGCACCTGCAGGCGGCCTGGCAGGAGTGGGCGCTGCGGCGGCTGGCTGCGCGGACCATCGTCTTTGTCGACGAGCCCTACCTGGCCGCCTTCGGCTCGGCCTATCTGGCGGTGGAGCGGGAGGAAGTCCAGAGGCTCCTGGAGGAGGTGCTGGGCGGCATCGAGGGTCTGAAGGGGGTGCACTGTTGCGGGAATACGGACTGGTCGCTCCTCCTGGAGACCTCGGTGGACATCCTAAACTTCGACGCCTACGACTACGCCGAGGCCCTTTCGCTTTACCCGCAGGCGTTGAGCGCCTTCCTCCGCCGAGGTGGCGTCATCGCCTGGGGGATCGTGCCCACAGCAAATGACGCGCAGGTGATGGCGGAGAGCGTCGGCAGCCTGACCGAGCGTCTGTGGAGCGCGCTGCGGCTAGTGGCCTCCAAGGGCATCCCGCTCGACGACCTCCTGGCCGCCTCCCTGCTCACCCCGGCGTGTGGGCTGGCGACGCTCTCCGAGGCGGCGGCGGCCCGGGCCCTGGAGCTGTTGGCGGGGGTTTCAGCGCAGATGCGGGCGGTGCTGGAGGGCGAGACGGGATGAGAAGGAGACCGCCGGAGCGTGCCCAGGCCATCCCGCGGGCTCCGCAGGCGGATGGCACGGCGTCCTGGGCGGAGCCGCTGCAGGTGGGCCGCGCTGCGGTCTACGCCGGGACCTGCTCGTGGGCGGACGCGCACTTCGTCAAGGAAGGAGGGTTCTACCCCAGGCCCGTGGCGGACAGGCCGGCCGCGCGCCTGCGCTTCTACGCCACGGTCTTCCCCACCGTGGAGATCGATGCGACGTACTACGCGCTGCTGGACCCGGAGATGGCAGACCGCTGGATCCAGTGGACGCCGCCGGGATTTGTCTTCCACGTCAAGGCCTTCGGCCTCTTCACCGGCCACGGCGTCGACCCGCGGCGGTTGCCCGCAGATGTGCAGCGCCTGCTGCCGGCCGAGGCTGTGGCCGCACGGCAGGTGAGCTTCCGGGAGGTCCCGCGCCAGGCGGAGGAGGCGTGCTGGGAGCACTTCACGGAATTCGCCCGCCGGTTGCGCGAGGCGGGCCGGCTCGGCTACATCCTCTGCCAGTTCCCCCGCTGGTATCTCCCCTCTCCCGGCCTGTTCCGAAGGCTGGGACAGATCCGCGGCCTGCTGCCGGGGTACCGGGTGGCTGTGGAGTTCCGTCACCGCACCTGGGTGGAGCGGAAGCACCGCGAGGCCCTGGAGCAGGCGCTGCGGGAGCACGACCTCATCTACGTTGTCCCCGACGAGCCCGAGCTTCCCTGGACGGTGCCGCCGGACGTGATCGTCACCTCAGACTGGTCAGTAGTGCGCTTCCACGGCCGTAACGCCGCGGCCTGGAGCCGCCGCGGCGCCTCGACCCACGAGGTCTACGATTACCTGTACTCACAGGACGAGCTGGAACCATGGGCCAGAAAGGCGCGGGAGATCGCCGGTCAGGTGGACCGGCTCTACCTGATGTTCAACAACCACTACCGCGGGTCTTCGGCGAGAAACGCACGGATGATGCTGGAGCTGTTGGCCGCCCAGGGCGCGACGGCCGGACGTGAGGAGGATTCTGAGGCGGGCGTCGAGGTTGCGGGCGGGAGGAGGGACCCTGAGGTGGACGTCGAGACACGCAGACCTGACGGGGGACCATAAGATGGGTGCCGACCCCCGGGTGCGGGAATTGCGGGTGCGGCGTCACCGACGGCGGAAGATCGCCATGCTGCTGGCGCGGCTGCAGAAGGCACAGACGCGGGACGAGCGCGAAAGGCTCGTGGGCAAGATGATCAAGCTGGCACCCTGGCGCGCCGCGGAGTTCCGCCGGCTCCTCGGGTAGCCCACTCTCCGCCCGCGGCCGGATTGACCGCAACGCCGTCTGACTCCCGGCGAGTCACGCCGCATGACTCCCGTCGGCGTTGAAGTCCGCCGTGGCCTACGCCCTGATCTCCTGGCGCTGGAAGAGCACGTACGCCCCGGCGAAGAGCAACAGCAGTGCGGCGATCATGCCGGTGAACTGTGGCCAGCTCAGCAGCAGGCTCTGCGAGAGGGGCAATGGGGCGTTCCGCACCATGGAGAGCGCCTCCAGCGGCGTGATCAGCACCGGACCCAGGGCGCGCAGTTCCGGGTTGAGCAGGCTGAGCAGGACCTCGGAGTAGAGCGTGTTGGGAGAGAGGCGGGAGAGCGTCAGGCGAAGCTGGTCCTGGGCCACCGCACTCAGCGGGTCCTCGGCCGGGCGCAGCACCTGGGCGACGACCCCGGGGATGATGGGCCAGAACAGGACGAAGAAGAGCCACACGCCCAGCGCGGCCAGGGCGGAGGTGGCGGGCTGGCGGAACTGAACGGAGAAGAACATGGCCACGGCCAGCCAGATGCCCCCGTAGGCCACGGTGGCGATGAAGAAGAGCAGCCCTCGCGCCACCTCCTCGCCACCGGGGATCACCCCCAGGCGAAAGATGCTCAGGCCCGTGACCAGCAACCAGAGGGCCAGCAGTGAGATGGCCAGCGTGAGCAGCCCCGCCAGGAACTTCCCCGCCAGCAGGGCGTCGCGGTAGATGGGCTGGGAGAGGATCCGGCTGAGGGTACGGCGGTTGTGCTCGCCGTTTACGGCGTCGAAGCCCAGCCCTATCCCGGCCAGCGGGACCAGGAAGCTCAGGAACAGGACGAAGGAGTAATCCAGCTCGCCGATGCTCTGGGTCAGGGTGAAGATGCGCAGGAAGAGGAAGGGATCCTCCTGCGCGGCCTCGCTCACCGAGCGGATGGTCTGAATCGCCGCCACCACGGTTCCCAGCGCGGTGAGCAGGATCAGCCCTTCCAGCACGCGCATTCGCACGCTGGCCAGGTGATCGGCGAGCTCCTTGAAGGTGACCGCCCACAGTCCTGTCCAGGGCGACCCCTCCCGGCGCGACCCGGCGCGCCGTCCCCACCACATCACCGGCCGGCGCTCAACGGTCATGGCGCACCTCCTGGAAGTACCGCGCGTAGACCTCGTCCAGGCCCAGCCGCTCCAGACGGAGACCGAGCAGCGTGCCTCCCTGGGCGACGACCCGCTGCGCCACAGCCCCGCGCACGTCGGCTCGGGCCTCGACCAGGTAGCCGCGCGGCGGGTCGGGGCGGACCCTGAGGACGCCGGGGATCCCGGCCAGGGCGCCTTCCAGCCCAGGGCCGCGGCCGTCAACCTCCACACGGATGCGGTAGGCGCCGCCCAGGATCTGCTCAGAGAGCCCGTCCACGGTGCCCTCCAGCACCTTCCGCCCGTTGGCGAAGAGCCCCACCCGGTCGCAGACTGCCTGCACCTGGTGGAGGAGGTGGGAGGCCAGCAGCACCGTGAGGCCGTCGGCCTTCAGCCCGCGGATCATCTCCAGGAACTCCATGGCCCCCTCGGGGTCCAGGCCCATGGTCGGCTCGTCCAGGATGGCCACCTGCGGCCGCTTCAGCAGCACGTCGGCCAGGCCGAGGCGCTGCCGCATGCCGCGGGAGTAGGTCCCCACGCGGTCGTCGGCGCGGGCGCTCAGCCCCATCCGTTCCAGCACCTCGGCGATGCGCCTTTCAGCCTCCACCCGCGGCAGGCCGTTCAACTGAGCCGTGTAGCGCAGGTTCTCCCTGGCGGTGAGATCGTCGTAGAAGCCGACGGAGTCCGGCAGGTACCCCACCCGACGTTTCACCGCCAGCGGGTTGCGTGAAGGGTCCTCACCAAGGACGCGCACCTCCCCGGAGGTGGGCTCGGTCAGACCGAGCAGCATGAGGATGGTGGTGGTCTTGCCCGACCCGTTGGGCCCCAGCAGGCCGTAGACCTCCCCGCTGGTTATGGCAAGCGTCAGATCCTCCACCGCCGTGACCGGGCCGTAGCGTTTGGTCAGTTCCCGGGTTTCGATGACCGCGGTCATAGGAACAGCTATGCCCTACCGCCGCCCGTAACGCGACACCGCCAGGCTGACCACGCCCAGGGCCACGGCCACCAGCAGGATGCCCACCAGGCCCCACACCGTGGAGCGGTAGACGGTGACGCGGAAGTCCACCGACGAGGATGCCTCGCCGGCGCTCGCCCGCAGGTTGACCATGTAGTCGCCGGCGACCGCGCGGGCCGCGGGCTTGATGGTCGCCGTGATCTCGCGCTCCTTGTTCGGCGGCAGTTCGTCGATGCGCTGCGGTTCGAACTTGACCTCCCAGCCGGTGGGCTCCGTCGCCGAGAGCTCCACGTCCCGCGCCGCGGCACCGCCCTGGTTCTTCACCACGAGCTTGAACGGGGTCGCCCGGTTGGCCACGGCGCGGCCGGAGAGACGGCCGTCGGGCGTGCTCAGGGAGAGGTCGGCGCGGCCGGTGACCTCCAGACCCAGCTTGATCTCTGCCCGAGCTTCGCCAGCGGCGGCCACCACGGTGATGTCATAGCGGCCGGCGGCGGTATCACGCGGGAGGCTGACCTCGGCGTCAAGGTCTTTGGACTCCCCGGCCTTCACCGGAAGGCTGGTCACCTGCTGGCTGGCGAACGCCGGGGTGAAGGTCACCTGGAAGCCCTTCTGCGTGCGCGCCTCCAGGTTCACCAGCAGGTCGCGGTCGCTCTCGTTCTTCAGCGTGAGGCGGTAGCGGAAGCTGGACGTGGCCGGCCCGCGCAGCACCGGCAGCTCCGCGGTCAGCCCCAGGTGTGGCGGCAGGACTTGGCCTATCGTCAGCGTCAGCGGAAGCTGCGCTGCGGTCCCCTGCCCCTGGGCCGTCACCAGGAAGCGGAAGGTGCCGGCGCCCACTCCGGCGGGGGGATCCAGCTGCAGGGTGACCGTGGTCTCCTGGTCCGGCTCAACGAAGACCGCCGTGACCGGACGCCCGCCGCCCAGGATCGTTGCCTTCCATCCCCGCGCCGCCTCCGCCACGCGCAGGGTGACCGCCTGCGGGGGTAGGCCGAAGTTCTTGACGGTTAGTGTCAGCGTGACGCGCTCCCCCGCGCGCACGGTCTGCGCGGGATATGGGGTGGAGAGGGAAAGCCCGCGGAAACTAGCGGCAGGCGCCGCAAGGGCAGGTGCCGCCTGCCCCAGGAGACTCGCCAGCAGAAGGACGCTCAGCAATCGGATCATACACCACCTCCGAAATATGCACACCCGCCGTCGGCGAAGACCCTTGGCCGCAGCCGCAGCGCGCCGGCCCTGCGGCCGGATTTCCCGTATCTTTAATTACGCGTGCCGGGGCCGTTTGGCAAGGTGGGTGTACACACAACATGCCGCCGCCCCTTATCGCGTCAAGAAGTTGAAACCGGAGTAGATGAAGTACGCGCTCAGCGCGATGAGGAAGAGCCCGCACCCGCCCAATACCACGCGGAAGGCTGCGGCGGGGATGCGGCGACGTCCCTTCCCAACGATCAGCGCCAGAAAGCTGTTCCACCCCAGGTCCAGGCTGATGTGGCCCAGGAAGAACAGCCCGGCGACGGCCAGCGGCCCGAAACGCGAGAAGTGGACGAAGTAAGCCGCACCCACCGTCGCCCACCAGAGAAGCCAGTAGGGGTTGGAGACGGTGGTGAGCAGGCCGGCCTGCACCAGCGAGCGACGCGCCGTACCGCCGTGCGCCTGCGGAATGGCCAGGCGGTCGCGCCAGGCCGCCGCGGCAATCCCCCACCCCATCCACGCCAGCACAGCGCCGCCCAGAACGCCGATTGCCCCTACCACCGGCGGCTGCTGCAGCGCGCGGCTCACTCCCAGCACCAGCAGCGCCAGCATCACGGCCTCGGCGGCGGCATGCCCGACGGTGAGCAACGGACCAGCCAGCGGGCCGCGGCGCGTTCCCTCGGTAACCGCCATGGCCGAGACGGGGCCCGGTATCATCACCCCGGAGAGGCTGACTAGCCACCAGGAAAGCGAGATGCCCACCAGCTCCCACATCTCAGCTCAGGGGGAGGAGGCGCGCCCGCAGGGCCACCGCCCCAAGCACGGCCAGCAGCGCGCCTGCCGCAGCCAGAGCGGAGACCTCCTGGGGGGTACGGGTCCAGCCCACGACGCGGGCGAGCTCACGGTAGACCTGGCGCAGCCCCTCCATGGAGGAGGCGTGGAAATAGCGCCCACCGGTCAGCTCCGCCACCGCCCGCAGGGTGGGTTCGTCCAGTACACCCCAGTAGCCGCTGCGGAACTGCGATGGGTCGCCGCTGGTACCCACACCCACGGTGTAGACGCGGACGCCCCGATCGCGGGCCATTTGCGCCGCCTCCAGCGGCGGGATGCCGTCGCTGGCCCGGCCGTCCGAGAGGAGGACGACCACGGCCCGCGGCTCCCCCATCGCCGGACGCGGCTCCCCCGGCGCCGGTGGAGCGTTCTCACCGGTGAGCAGGCGCACGCCTTCGGCCAGCCCCGTGCCCAGTTGCGTGCGCAGTTGCGTGCTCAGGTGCATGATGCCTTCCAGCAGCCTGGCGCGGTCGGTGGTGAGGGGGACGACCACGCTGGCGTAGTTGCCGAAGGTGATCACTGCCGCCGGCGTGGACCGCGGCAGGCCCTGCACAAAGTCCGCTGCCGCAGTCTTGGCGGCCTCGATGCGGCTTGGCGGGATGTCCGTCTCTTCCATGCTGCGGCTTACGTCGATGACCAGCGCTACCGGCCACCCCCGCGCAGCAGGCCAGGCGACCACTGGGCGCGACAGCGCTACCACCAGGGCGGCAAGCGCCGCCAGGAAAAGCATCGCGGGGAGGTGGGGGCAGATCCGGCAGCCGGCGGATGCGGCTGTGGCCAGCAGGGGGGTCTGGCTATAGGAAAGAGGTGCCGAAGTGGGACGGAAAGCTGCGCGGGCATAGCCGGCCCCAAGCCCCGCCACCACCAGAAAGCCCGCCAGCGCCTCGGGCCAGAGGAAGGTCATGTCCCCATCATACTCCCTGCATGCCACGGTCCCGGGCCAGGCGGGCGGCGCGTCGGGCCAGACGGAGCGGCTCCGGCGTCCGCCAGCGGCGCGTCAACCCCATCACCACCCCCACGGCGGTCGGGACGTCGGTCCTCCACGCCGGGTGGACCGCGATCGGCCTGGCCCCGCGCCTTGTCCGTAGCCAGCAGCCCACGACCTCCTCATCGATACGCAGGGGGCTCGTAGCCCCGGGAGCGTCGGGGGGCGGGTCGCCCTGGGCCAGCAGCGGTTGCCGTGTTACGCCCACGGTCGGGACGTCCAACCTGGCCCCCAGGTGCAGAGCCAGCCCGGCGCGGCGGGGGTGGTCCCTTCCGGTGGCGTTGACGATGAGCACCTGGGGCTGTTGCGGCAGCCGGCGGACGGCAGCCTCCAGCAGCGGGCCTTCCCGCAGCGCCAGCAATCCGGGGATGTAAGGGGCCGGGGCGAGTCCGTGCACGACCTCGGTGGCCGCCACCTCCCCTGCCACCAGCAGGACCGCCGCGGCCCAGGCCGGATCTCCTGCGGCACCTCCGCCTGTGCGGCCGCGGGGAAAGCAGACAAAACACCCGGCTACGATGTGCGGGGAATCCGCCGGCCTCCAGAGGGGAACCGCCGCCTCTGCCAGCTCCTGCTGGAGGCGGATCAGCTCCTCCGGTGTCTCCGGCCAGTGCGCGACCGCGGACGCACTCATGCAGAACGACGTACGGCCGTCAAGGTGCGGCCGGTTCCGAAGCGTAGGCCTCCGGCCTCGTCTCCTCGCCCAGGATTTCCCGTATAGACCGCAGTTCGTTTGCGGCGTATCTCAGCGGATTCCTCCAGTGCGTCGCGGGCGCCTCCAGCATTCGGTCCGCGCCCGGCTGCAGGGTGTCGCCGCGGCGGGTGAGGAGGCCGCGCCGCGTGGCATAGCTCAGCCACTGGGAGACGCGCGCATGCCCCCTGTCTCCCAGGAGCTCGGGGTCCACGCGCATCCCTTGCCGGCTTAGGGCCCCGGCGAAGTCGAGGACGTCCCGCACGAAACCGGACGCCTCCACCGTGGTGCGGCCCTGGCACAGCAAGTCCCAGAGGAGATGGCTGGCAACCTGGGTGCACGTCATGACGTGCAGGGCGGCCAGAGCGCGCCGCACCGTCCGCTCGCTCTCCACCGGGCTGGCTCCCGGGCGTGCCTCCTCGCCGACGGTGAGGAGGACGCGCAGCGGACCCGGCCGCATGAAGTCGTAGACGATGCAGACAGGTTGCAGGCGCACCTCCACGCGCACGAGGGAGAGGACCTGCCGCAGGCCGGAGCGGAAGCCCTGCAGCCGGCCGTCGGGGGAGATCACGCCCTCCGGCGCCAGGTAGAGGTTCTCGCCACGGTCGAGGACGTCCGCCAGCGCCCGCATCTGCTCGGCCACCACGGAGCGCTGCCTTTCCCGCAGAACATCCCGCCAGGGGGGCGCAAATCCGCGCAGCGTGGCCCGGCACCGCCAGTGGTCGTAGAAGCGCCAGGCCAGCGCCGCAGAGAGGGTCGCTCCAGGACCGCAGACTCCCACCACGGGCTCGGCCTCCTGCGGCGTAAGCACCTCCGCCAGGGAGCGGTCGCCGTAAGCCTGCAGCACCTCGTGCAGGGCCTCGGCCATGGTGCGCTCGGGAAAACGGCGCACGGGGAGGATGCGCAGGGCCGCAAGCACCGCCGTCAGGTCTATCTTGTGAAGCAGGCGGCGGAGCCATCGGGGGACGACCTGGTAGCTGGCCAGGAATCCGCGGAGGAACATGTCCTCGCGGCCGGCGAACCACAGCGGCCGCTTGGGCCGCACCCCGTTGAAGTAAAGGGTCGGAGGAACGATGACGCTGTCCAGGTCTCGCTTGTGGTTGACCACGAGCAGGGTGGAGGGGCGGTGGCGGTAGCGGGCGGCGTCCTGCACCTGCAGCGCGTAGAGCAGGCGCGGCGCCAGGTAGAAGAGGGCGCCGACGCCGTAGTAGACCAGGTCACGCGGAGCCAGGTCCCTCACGCCATAGGACTTCCCGCTCGACCGCCGAAAGCCCTGGAGCGGACCTACGTTTCCCTGCCGTCATGCGCGTACTCTACGCCGTCGGGTCGTGGGGGCTCGGTCACGCCACGCGCAGCCTGCCGGTCATCCAGGCGCTGCTGGAACGCGGCGTCGAGGTGACGGTTGTCTGCACCGGGCGGGCGCTGCTCCTGCTGCGGCAGGAGCTGATGGAGCGCTGCGAATTTCTGGACTGGCCGGATGTTCCGCAGACGCTGGGACGTTCTGCTCTGGAGTTCTACGCACGCAGCGCCCTGGCCATCCCCCACATGCTGCTGGTCATGCTGCGGGAGCGCTCCTGGACCGAGAACTTGCTGCGCCGGCGGCGATTCGACCGCATCGTCTCCGACAACCGCTACGGCGTGCAGCATCCAGCGGTCCCGTCGTTTCACCTCGCCCACAGTCTGCGCTTCATCGCCCCGAGGCGCGTGGCCCTGCTGGAGTGGCTGCTGGAGGCCTTCAACTACCGCTGGTTCTGCGGGCTGCGGCGGATCCTGGTGCCGGACACGCCCGAGGACCGGTTGAGCGGAGACCTGGCACACCGCCTGCGCGTCTTCCCTCCGAAGCTGCTGGCCTACATCGGCGTCCTCTCCCGCATCCGCGCCCGCGACCTGCCGCAGGACCTTGACCTCTTCGTCACCCTCTCCGGGCCGGAGCCGCAGCGGACGATGCTGGAAGAGGTCATCCGCCGCCAGCTGGCCGCGTGGCGTCCCGCCGCCACGGGCCTGCGGGTGGTGGTGGCCCTGGGCAGGCCGGAGGCGCCCCACCGTGAGGAGGTGGACGGCGTGGAGGTCTACGGCTACCTGGATGCCCGGGCGCAGGAGGAGATGGTGAACCGCGCGCACCTGGTGGTGGCTCGCTCCGGGTACTCCACGATCATGGAGCTGGCGGAGGTGGAGCGGCGGGCGGTGCTGGTCCCTACGCCGGGGCAGACGGAGCAGGTGTACCTGGCAGCCTATCACGAGAGGCGGGGAACGATCCGGGCGGTGTCGCAGAGCCGGCTTGCCCTGCCCCGCGACGTAGCGGTTGCGGCGACGCGTCCGGGCTTGCGCGCCCGGGAGAAGACCGAGGCAGCTGTGCGCCGCGCCGTGGACCTGATCCTCGCCGGGAGTTGACCTGCGGAAATTGATCTTCTTCCCGCGCATCTGATAGTCCACAACCACGTACTGAGCCAGGGCGGGGGGCAGGAGCCCTATGGACGAGCTGCCACCCTGGTGGCCAGGGGTATGCCCGGGGATGTTAGGCTGATAGCCTCCACCTCCTGCTGCAACGCCGCCTCGACGGCCTGCAGCCCCAGCGGGATGAGGGCCTGGATCACTGCCACCTTCGCGTTGAGGTCCGCAGGCAGCGCGTCGAGCTGCTTGGAACTGACCAATTTCGTCTTGCCATCCTGGCCAACACGCAGTACCTTGGGCATAGAAGCGGTCTCCTTTCTGCGCGGTGTGTGGCTCTGAGGCTAAAGGATTAAAGGATTCCATTCACCATGCGGGGGCCGCTTCCCTCATTCTCAACGAACTTTAGCACACACTCCTTGATGATGCTTCGGTAGATGTGGTGACGACGCGTTCGGTCCTAATTTATGTCTCGGCGAAGCAACGGGCATTCAACGAATTCTATCGGGTCGTGAAGCCGAACGGACGGCTATCCATCTTTGAGCCGATTAATCGTTTTGGGTTTCCTGAACTGCCGCATATGTTTTGGGGATATGATGTGACATCTGTGATGAAAATTGCACAAAAGGTGAAAGCGGTCTATCGTGGATTGCAACCGCCTGACACCGATCCCATGCTGGATTTTCACGAGCGCGACATGATTACTTGTGCTGAGCATGCGGGTTTTAAAGAGATTCATCTTGAATTGCAGGCAGAAATCAAAGCCTCCGAAGAATGTGATTGGAACGCATTCCTACGAACGGCTGGTAATCCCAAAATCCCGACCCTTGGAGAAGCGATGAGAGTCCTGGTCGTCGGCGGGACCGGCTTTATCGGTGGGCGGATAGTTCGCAAACTCCTCGAGCGAGGAGACTCGGTTACCCTCTTGACTCGTGGCCGCGTGCGTCCAGCATTCTGGGGCCAGATCGAAGCTCTAGTTGGGGACCGGCGCGACAAGGCTCGATTCAATCAATTGGTGCGCGGGCGACAATTTGATGTGGTAATCGATAATCTCGCTTACGGACGCAGCATGGTCGAGTCGGCGATTCAGGCTTTCGATGGCCGCATAGGCCATTATCTCCTCTGCTCCAGCGGTGCTGTATACAGGGACTACATGGATTGGCGCCGATACCGCCTAGTATATGAGAATGAGGTTGACCTAACTTACGAGGGAGACCTCGCTTACGCTGAAGGCAAACGTGAGGCTGAGCATGTCCTCTGGGCCAGTGCGGCGGCCCACGTTCCCTTCACGATTCTGCGCCCTTCGGTCGTGGAAGGGCCTGAGGATCCCTCTGGGCGAACGTGGTTCTGGGTCCAACGGGTTGCTGATGGGCAAGAGGTACTCGTTCCCCAAACTGTTCCTGTGTCGATCTTTCGGCATGTATTCGTGGATGACGTGGCGGAGGCGTTTGTTCGGGCGGTCGGCAACTCGGCTGCTTTCTTCAAGGCCTATAACTTGGCCGGTGAAGAGATCCTAGCCTTGCCAGATTATGTGCGTGCGATTGCGGCTGCGATGGGGTTCGAAGTAAAGGTTGTCCTGGCTCGTCTCGAATGGATTCGCCAGCAGCCGGGTTTGTCGAATTTTTCGGCCCCCTTCGTCGGGGAGCGCTTTATTCAGGATATTGCTGCCGTGAAGTGCGACCTGAGGCTATCCTTTACTCCCATGGGCAACTGGTTTCCGCAGACTGTGTCATGGTTCCTGCATGAGTACCGAGGGAAAGACTCAGTGAGGTATGAGCGGCGGGTGGCAGAAGTTACTGCTGCCCGGGGTATATCTTCCTGATGAGGCAAGGACTGCCCAACACCGGGTTCAGCCGACATTGCGCCGCTGCGCTCCGCAAGACGGCTGAACACAGCGGTTAGACGGCAGGAGGGCATACGAATGACGACACCGATAACCACCTCCGTGCCCGAGGCGACGCTCGCGGCCGGGAAGACAAAGATCAGGTTTGACCGCAACGAGTTCGCGGGCGCCTTCGGAGACATGGGGACGGATATACCGCTCCTGGTTGGAATGGCGCTTGCCGCCAGACTGGATGGGACGAGCGTTCTCGTGATGTTCGGCGCCATGCAGATTCTCACGGGTCTTATCTACCGAATGCCGATGCCTGTGCAGCCACTTAAGGCGATGGCGGCCATCGTGATCGCGCAACAGATACCCGCCGCGACGCTCTACGGCGCTGGCCTCGCCATCGGGCTCGCCATGCTGTTGCTTGCTACGACCGGTGTCCTGGATTGGCTGGCGCGCGTGGTTCCAAAGTGCGTCGTGCGCGGCATCCAGCTCGGTCTCGGGCTCCAACTGGCCTCAGTGGCATTGGGGAAGTTCGTGCAGGCGGACGGAGTCTCTGGGTATGCTCTTGCGGCAGTAGCCTTCATCATCACGGTGCTCCTGCTCGGCAATCGAAGATTCCCCGCCGCGCTGCCGGTAGTGCTGCTCGGCTTGCTGTATGCAGCGGTCTTTCGCCTCGACGGCGGTATCGCGCGGAGTGTTGCTTTCCGGTTGCCAGTGATGCACGTTCCCCAACCCATCGATATCCTGACGGGCTTCCTGGTTCTTGCGTTGCCTCAGATACCGCTGTCGCTCGGCAACTCGGTCCTCGCCACGCGGCAGCTCGCCGAAGACCTCTTCCCTGACCGCCATCTGACTATCCGCAAGATCGGTCTGACGTACTCGCTGATGAACCTGGTCAATCCCTGGTTCGGCGGCGTGCCTACCTGCCACGGCTCTGGTGGACTGGCAGGACACTTTGCGTTTGGCGGACGAACCGGCGGGTCAGTCATCATCTATGGCTCACTCTTTCTCGTGCTCGGTCTGTTTTTCGGTGGTGGCTTCGACCAAATCGTAAGGGCGTTCCCGCTCCCGGTGCTGGGGGTCATCCTCCTCTTCGAGGCTCTCGGGCTCATCTGGCTGGTCCGGGACACTGCCCAATCCCGGACGGAGTTTCCCATCATGGCGCTGGTCGGCCTCCTCGCCGTAGGTCTGCCTTACGGGTTCGTGATCGGCCTTGTGGTGGGGACCGCCCTCGCGTACCTGGGAGGGCGCGCTCGGTTGGTGAGCCCCGACGCCGTCTAACAACCCGCTCCGGCGGACTGGCCGATGCGCACAGTTACACACTGAAGCCCCCGGATGTGACTAGTGGGCGCGTACCCAGGCCTCGACGCTCTCCAGTATCTGGTCCCGGTTGGTCGGAGTCAGCGTGAGCAGGACGCCCCCGGGGCGTCGCTTGAAGGCATCAGCCCAGGGGTGCGCTGCGGCGGTGATGGTGGCCAAAAGGGGCGCGGGACCCGCGGCGATCCCCTCCAGCGCGGCCCGGAAACCTGGGCTGAGTAGTTCCATCTTTCCGATCTCGTCCACCAGGACCACCTGCCCGCGGCGCGCCGCCCGGTGCAGGGCCGCCACGCCGATTCCCTCCAGAGCCGAGAGGTCCACGCCGTAGCGGCCCACCCGGTGAGGAGAGTGCGTGGCGAAGTCGACGTGGGCGAAGACGGCAGCGTGGCCATCCAGGGTGACCAGGCGGAATCCCATCCGGACGCCCCCGCGGCGGATCTCCTCGGTGTAGAACCCGCCGAGGCGGGCGCCCTGACCCTCCGCCACCCTGCGCACTAGCGTCGTCTTGCCCACGCCAGGCCGTCCGGTGATCAGGAGGATGTCGCCCATGAGGCTGCAAGATCATCCTAGGCCAGGAAGGGCGGGGGGAGAGTACCCAAATAAGGGAGTGCGGGATGACGGCGGATGTTCGGGTCGGCTGCTGCGGGTTTCCCCGCCGCCTGGAGGTGTACGCGCGCCACCTCCCCGTGGCGGAGGTGCAACAGACATTTTACCGGCCGCCGCGGCTGCCGACGGTGGCACGCTGGCGGGCGCGCGTCCCCGCGGAGTTCGAGTTCACGCTGAAGGCCTGGCAGCTCATCACCCATCCGCCCACGAGCCCCACCTACCGCCGCCTGGGCCGGGCCATCCCGGAGCGCCACCTGACCCGGTACGGGTTCTTCGCTGCCAGCGACGAGGTGCTGCAGGCCTGGGAGACCACCCGCCAGATCGCCGCCGCCCTGAGGGCCTCGCTGGTGCTCTTCCAGTGCCCGGCCAGCTTCACGCCGGAGCGCGCGCACGTTGCGAACCTGGAGCGCTTCTTCAGCCGGATCGACCGCGGGGGTCTGCGCATGGTCTGGGAGCCACGGGGGGACTGGCCTGCGGCGCTGGTCAGGTCCCTCTGCCGCGATCTGCAGTTGATTCACTGTGTCGACCCGTTGATAGCCCGCAGCGTCTACGGTCGCCCGCGCTACTACCGACTGCATGGGCGGGGTGGCTACCGCTACGTGTTCACTGACGAGGACCTGCGCCGGGTACGCGCCCACTGCACGGGAACCACATACGTCCTCTTCAACAACATCAGCATGTGGCAGGACGCGCTGCGCTTCCGCGGCCTCCTAGCCTCTCAGAGCTCAGACGGAAGTCGCGCGCCCACCTGAGATAGTGGTTGACCGCGATATACTGCGTGGTGCTGCGCCTCCTCTCCGCGGCGGTCGCCGCCGGGTATATCCATGCGTTGGATACCTCTCTGCGCAGGGAGGCGCAGCGCTTTCACAACATCAAACATGGGATAGGCACGCCGATGATCGACGAGCGGAGCTATGGCCGAGTTGTGCGGTTGCTGCCCATTCTGCGGCGCGCGGACCCGCAGCTGGCCGGGGAGATCCGCGAGGCCGCCTCCCTCGTCCGCCTTCGGGCGGGCCACGACGTCTTCGTCGAAGGCGACCGGGTGGGGGCGATCGCGCTGCTCCTGTCGGGGGTGGTACGCGTCTATGCCATCGGGTCCGGCGGCCGGGAGATCACTCTCTACCGGTTCGGCCAGGGCCAGTCCTGCGTGCTCACGGCCAGCGCCATCCTGAACCGGAAGACCTTTCCCGCCGTGGCCACGGTGGAACAGGACGCCGAGGCCCTGCTCATCCCCGCCGAGGCCTTCCGCCGCTGGGCCCACGGCTCGGATCTGTGGCGGGATTTCGTCTTCGATATACTCTCGCAGCGCCTGGCCAGCGTGATCGAGACCCTGGACGAGGCGCTCTTCCGGCGGATGGACGCCCGAGTGGCCGCCTTCCTGCTGGCGCGGTCGCGCCTGGGGAACCCGGTACGCATCACCCATCAGCAGATAGCCTCAGAGCTGGGCAGCTCGCGCGAGGTCGTGAGCCGCCTGCTGGAAGAGTTGGCCCGCGCCGGGCTGATCCGGACCGCCCGCGGGGAGATCCAGGTGGTGGACGCCGCGGGGCTGGAGGCGCGTGCCCGTCGGTGACCTTGTCACCGACAGGGGGCCGTCCCTGCGCCATCATGGGGACGAGTAGCAGTGTCGACGGGAGGGATGGGAAGATGAATCCGTTCGTCAGGTTCATGGCCTCGCCGGCCGGTCGTTTGACCCGCATCGCGGCGGGCCTGGGGCTGATCGCCTGGGGCCTGCTGGGGCTCAGGGGAACCACGGGGATGGTGGTGGCGGTTGTTGGTGTTATCCCCCTGCTTGCCGGTCTCTTCGATGTCTGCCTGTTCGCTCAGCTGTTCGGGAGCCCGCTCAGCGGGGCGAAGATCCGGGCTCCGAGGGGGTGACCGTCAGGGGTAGATCCCCCGCGTCATCAATGCATCGGCCACTGGTGTCCGGTCGGCTTGACGTCTGCTGTCACCGTCGGTAGAGTGACACCGCTCCGCCCGCCGCGCCGAGCCTGTGGGACGCATGCGGCGGCTGCGGGCAGGAATTCAGGGAAGGAGAAGGCGTACCATGGTCACGAGGATGATTGTGCACCGAAGTTTCGCGGTCGACGGCGCGCAGCCCGGTCCCGCGCAGAGTGATCCAGAGACGGCTGTGCCTGCCGAGGAGCTGGCGGCGCTGGACGCCTACTCCCAGGCCGTCATCCGGGCGGTGCACCGCGTCTCCCCGGCGGTGGTAAGCGTGAGCATGGCCCGTCCGGCGCCGCCGCCGCTGCGGCGCCGGGGCCTCCCCGAGCTGCGCGGTGCCGGCAGCGGGGTGATCATCGCTCCCGACGGCTACATCCTGACCAACAGCCATGTAGTGGAGGGGGCGGAGCGGGTGGAGGTGCGGCTACAGGACGAGCGGCAGCTCCCCGCGCGCCTGGTAGGCCACGACCCGCACAGCGACCTGGCGGTGCTGCAGGTGCTGGAGGCGGGGCTGCCGGCGGCGAT
>ENA-ORXB01001024-ORXB01001024.1-sediment-metagenome-genome-assembly--contig:-NODE-1024-length-39922-cov-4.603338_pt1 | contig 39922 bp, 35 predicted proteins | sample MGYA00237863_ERZ511475 | MGnify/ENA primary metagenome ERZ511475 (study PRJEB26305, sample SAMN06343858) | sediment metagenome | isolation source: hot spring sediment | place: Canada: British Columbia... | reverse complement strand
CCGCTGGCGCGCCGCGGCGCGCCAGCGGAGCCCGAGACACCCAGAATCATGTTCCCCCTTCCCCAGGCGGACGCCGGGGCGTCCGCCTGGGGAAGGGGGACAGGGGGAAGGGGTTCCCCGACGAGCCGGCGCGAACCCGATCCCGACGGGCAGGGCCACGAGGAGCCTGCCTCCGCGCTGTGCACGGGATGCGAGTCTGAACAGCTACACGGCGCTTGTCATTTCTTGACACTTGATGTAAACTATAAACCGGGGAGCGTGGCCAGGGAAAGGAGACTTGGGTACGGATGGCAGAGCTTGCCAAAGAGAAGGCGCTAGAGACCACGATGTCTCAACTGCGCAAGCGCTTCGGCGACGGCTCGATCATGAAGCTGGGCGATGCCTCGCAGATCCTCAACGTGGCCGCTATCCCCACGGGATCGCTGGCCCTGGACCTGGCCCTCGGTATCGGGGGGGTTCCGAGGGGCCGCATCACCGAGATCTACGGCCCTGAGTCGTCGGGCAAGACCACCCTGTGCCAGCACATCATTGCAGAGGCGCAGCGGGCGGGCGGGGTGGCTGCCTTCATCGACGTGGAACACGCCCTCGACCCCGCCTACGCTCAGAAATGCGGCGTGAACATTGACGAGCTGTACGTCTCCCAGCCGGATACGGGCGAGCAGGCTTTGGAGATTGCCGAAGCCCTTGTCCGCAGCGGCGCGGTGGACGTGGTCGTCATCGACTCCGTGGCGGCGCTGGTGCCGCGGGCAGAGATCGAGGGCGACATGGGTGACGCTCATGTGGGCGCGCAGGCCCGCCTGATGTCGCAGGCGCTGCGCAAGCTCGTGGGCGCCATCAAGCGCTCGAACACGGCCGTGATCTTTACCAATCAGTTGCGAATGAAAATCGGGGTTCTGTTCGGCAACCCGGAGACGACCACGGGTGGCAACGCTCTAAAGTTCTATGCTGCCGTGCGCATGGACATCCGGCGCATGGAGGCTATCAAGCAGGGAGGCGTCGTCATCGGCAACCGCACCCGCGTGCGGATCAAGAAGAATAAGGTGGCTCCTCCCTTCAAGGTGGCGGAATTCGACATCATGTACGACCAGGGGATCTCTAAGGAAGGGGACGCCCTCGACATGGGTGTTGAGCTCGGTATCATCGAGAAGCGGGGCGCCTACTTCTCCTATGGAGAGACCAGGCTCGGACAGGGTCGCGAGAACGCCAAGAGCTTCCTGAGAGAGAACCCCGATCTGCTGGCCGAGATCAGCGCCAAAGTACGCGAGGTCGGGTTCCAGCGACTGCAGTTCGCGCCCGCGACTACCCCCTTCGCTGCCGGGGACGACGAGGACACCTTCGGGGAGACCGACTAGCCGCCCGCATGTGGTCAGGACGCAGCCCCTCCGGGCAGACGCCGTGAGGATGGACAATGAGCCTCGGAGTCGGTCGTACGTCGAGCGCAGAGCGGTCGAGGCCCGGGAGGGGCGCCTTCAGGCTAGGGCCCGCAGTTGGAGACTGTTCGTGCCCCATCCTGCGGGCGATAGCGGGTGGTCGCAGGTGGTGCGAGAGGGTTAGCCGGCGGATGGCTCCGGCGGGGCGTCCGCGGGCTTGGATTGTGGAGAGAATCTGGGACAGGCCGGTGCGGACTCGGGTAGCTCACGGAGGCACCCCGCCCTCACCGGCGTGGCGTTGGGCGCTGTGGCTTCGGGCCACAGCGCCTTTGTGTTAGTTGAGATGAGCGAGCCCTTGGCAGGCAGGATCACGGCCCTTAACAAGCAGGCAAAGAACGAGCGGCGCGTGAACGTCCATCTGGACGGTGCCTTCGCCTTTGGCCTGTCCGACACCCTGGCGGCGACGCTGCGGGTTGGACAGGTGCTGTCGGAGGCCGAGGTTGCCGAACTCCGTCGGCTGGACCTGTCCGAGCGCACCTACGAGCGGGCACTGCGATACCTGAGCTATCGCCCGCGCAGCGTGGCGGAGGTGACCCGGTACCTCGCAGGCAAGGGCCTGCCAGAGGACCTGGTGTCGGAGACGGTGGCAAGGCTGTCGCAGGAGGGCCTGCTCGACGACCGGGTGTTTGCGCGGTTGTGGGTCGAGAACCGCTCCAGCTTTCGACCGCGCGGCCTGGCCGCCCTGCGCTCCGAGCTGAGACGCAAGGGGCTGGATGAGGGCACGATCGAGGAGGCTACGGAGGATCTCGACGAGGCGGAGGACGCCTATCGAGCCGCTCAGGCGCAGGCGCTGCGGCTAAAGGGCGCCGACCGTGAGACGTTCTACCGCCGACTGTGGGGGTATCTCAGCCGGCGCGGCTTCCCGTATGATACTATACGGGAGACGGTGGAGCGTCTGTGGCGAGAGCGGTCAGCCCGCTGATGCAGCGCGGCATTGGACTTCGGAAATGGAGCCGAAGATGACATATTCATGGGAAAGGACCTTGTATGTACGTCCAACTCTTCGTCAGTCTCGCCATCACTCTGGTGGCTGCTGTTATCGCCTTTGGGCTCGGCTATCTGCTTCGGGAATACCTGGCTCGGAGCCGCTTCAAAGGGATACAGGAGGAGAGCGAGCGAATCCTGGCGGAGGCGAGAACCAAATACCGGGAGATCGAGCTTGAGGCCAAGGACCTCGCGCTACGCCTTCGGGAGGAGGTGGAGGCTGAAGACAAGAGGCGCCGAGCCGAGCTCCGTTTGCAGGAACAGAGGCTGCAGCAGCGCCGTGAGAGCCTCGACCGGCGCCTAGATGCCCTGGAGAGCCGTGAGCGGGCGTTGCAGGCCAGAGAGAAAGGCATCGAGCAGAAGGAACGGGCCATCCAGGAGCTCTATGACCGTGCAGCGCAAGAGCTGGAGCGGGTGGCCGGGATGAACAGGGAAGAGGCACGGGTCTTGCTCTTGAAGGAGGTGGAGCAGAACGCCCGGCAGGACATGGCACGAGTAATCCGCCAGGTGGAGGCGGAAGCGCAGGAAGAGGCGGAGCGCAGGGCGCGGGAGATCATCACCCTCGCCATTCAGCGCTTTGCCTCCGACCAGGTGGCCGAAGTGACGGTGTCCTCGGTTCCCTTGCCGAACGATGAGATGAAGGGACGCATCATCGGCCGTGGCGGTCGGAACATCCGCGCTATCGAGAATGCGACGGGTGTGGACTTGGTGGTAGACGACACACCCGAGGCCATCATCCTGTCGAGCTTTGACCCCGTGCGACGCGAGATTGCCCGGGTGTCGCTTACCAAGCTGATCGTGGACGGGCGCATTCACCCGGCACGGATCGAGAAGGTGGTCAAGAAGGCTCAGCAGGAGGTCGAGACCACGATCCGCGAGGAGGGTGAGCGGGCCGCCTACGAAACAGGGGTGCACGGCCTGCATCCGGAGCTGATCAGGCTGCTCGGTCGACTGCAGTTCCGCACCAGCTACGGACAGAACGTGCTCATGCACTCGATCGAGACGGCTCACCTGGCCGCAATGATGGCAGCGGAACTGGGGGCCGACGTCGAGCTGGCGAAAGAGGCCGGTCTGCTACACGACATCGGCAAGGCCATCGACCACGAGGTTGACGGACCCCATGCCCTGATCGGTGCGGATGCGGCCCGCCGGCTCGGGAAGGGCCCGAAGGTTGTCAACGCCATCGCTGCTCACCACGGTGAGGAGGAGCCTCAGACCATCGAGGCCATCCTGGTACAGGCCGCCGATGCGATCTCTGGGGCCCGCCCGGGGGCGCGCCGCGAGTCCCTGGAGAGCTATATCAAGCGGATCAAGGCTCTGGAGAGCATTGCCGACTCCTTTGAGGGGGTCGACAAGTCCTATGCTATCCAGGCCGGGCGAGAGATCAGGATCATCGTCAAGCCTGAAGAGATCGATGATCTGTCGGCCATCCAGCTCTCGCGCGACATCGCGAAGCGTATCGAAGAGAGTCTGGAGTATCCCGGACAGATCAGGGTGACGGTCATCCGCGAGCTGCGTGCCGTCGAGTACGCGAAGTAGCGGGCAGCGCAGCATGCCCGGCCGGACCGAGGGGAACCTCCAGGGCAGCGGTGACGCGTAGCCTCGGGGCTTGCGTCATGCACGGCCGAGGGGCCGTGGTGTCGGCGTGCCGGTTGCAGCAGTCGGGTCGCGAGCTGTCGAGGATCTAGCGTCGAGTTTCCGTTCCTCGGCCGCGCTCTTTCGGCCGAAACATCACAGCAGCGGCCATCCTGGGAGCGATGGATGGCGCAGGAGGCAGCTACATGGAGATCCTCAAGGTATCGGCCAGGTCCAGGTCAACCGCGGTGGCCGGTGCCATCGCGGGGGTCATCCGCGAGAGTGGCCGCGCAGAGGTGCAGGCGATCGGCGCCGGGGCGGTGAACCAGGCTATCAAAGCGGTCGCCATCGCCCGCGGCTATCTTGCTCTGGATGGGATCGATGTGATCTGTATACCGGCGTTCACGGAAGTGAACATCAGCGAGCAAGAGCGGACGGCGGTGAAGCTGATCGTTGAGCCGAGATGAACCAGCGGGCCGATCTGCACGTGCATACGACGGCCTCAGATGGCCAGTGCACGCCTGAAGAGGTTGTAGAGATGGCGCGGGCTCTTGGGCTCCGCGCCATCGCCATTACGGACCATGAGACGACGCTGGGCAACTCTCCGGCTCGGCGCGCCGCCCGCGGGACGGGGCTTTTCGTCGTCCCTGGCGTTGAGATCAGCACGGAGAGCGCCCTTGGCGAGGTGCATATCCTCGGCTACTTTGTGCAGCCGCAGGGCAGCGGTCTGGAGCAGAAGCTCCGGGCCATGCGACAGGGCCGGCTGGCCCGGGCCCGCAAGATGGTGGACCGGCTGGCCAGGCTTGGCATGCCGATAGCTTGGGAACGCGTGCGGGAAATCGCGGCGGGCGAATCCGTGGGCCGGCCGCACGTGGCGCGAGCTATGCTGGAGCGTGGGTACGTCTCCAGCATCGATGAGGCCTTCGATCTGTACATTGGCTCCGGCGGGCCCGCCTATGTGCCCCGCAGGCATGTGTCACCCGCTGAGGCGATTGCCATGATCATGGAGGCCCGCGGCGTGGCCGTGCTCGCGCATCCCCTGCGGGTGGCGGGGATTGTGCCAGAGCTGGCCAAACTGGGCCTGCAGGGCCTTGAGACCTCCTATCCGGGCTACTCTCCGGACGAGGTCGCCTACCTGAGTTCCATAGCCCGACAACACGGGCTGGTCGAGACGGGCGGCAGCGATTTCCACGGGCCGGAGGTGATCAGCGTCGAGCTCGGAGCAGCCACGGCTCCCTTCGAGGCGGTGACGGCGCTGATGGGCCGCCGGCCGGCAGCCCAGCCGCAGCGCCAGACACGTGCAGGAGGGCCCGGTGTAGCTTGAGCGGGCGGAGGGTGTGGGCACCTCCGGCCCGATGTGAACTGCCCCCGGCCGGTGAGAAGGTTGCGCCGGTGACAGCAAGAGGCGGAGCGCCAACCCCGCGGTCGGCACTCCGCCGATGATGCCGGAACGGACCTCTAGCTGAGGTCTGCGTCGACGTCCGCATCCTCGTCGGCTGCTGCCGTAGCGGACGGGGCGGCTTCGCTCTGTCGGGCCACGCCTGGGCCCTTCCCTCGCAGCTCGTCGGCGGGGACCTCGATGATCGCCCCGCTCTCCAGCTCGACCGAGACGGTCTCCTTTAGCGCATTCACGCTCAGGATGCGCCCCGTGCCGGACGAGGTCTCGACGACCTGCCCGACCTTGGGCAAGCCGGCCTTGACCCTGACATAGTGCTCGTCCTCAAAGGCGAGGCAACAGAGGAGGCGCCCACACTGGCCCGATATCTCCATCGGGCTGAGGGGCAACCCCTGATGCTTGGCCATCTTGATCGACACCGGACTGAACTCGGTCATCCACGTCCGGCAACACAGCTCATGCCCACACGTGCCGAGGCCGCCAAGGATCTTGGCCTCGTCGCGCACGCCGACCTGCCGGAGCTCGATGCGGGCATGGAAGGTCTTGGCCAGGTCGCGGACGAGTTCGCGAAAGTCCACGCGCTTTTCGGCGGTGAACGAGAAGGTCAGCCGCGAGCCATCATAGCTGTACTCGGCAGCGATGACCTTCATGGGCAGGTTCTGGGCTGCCACCATCTCCCGGCAGCGCCGGAGGGCCTGCGCCTCGCGCCGCTGGTGACGAACGCTCTGGAGCCGATCCAGCGGTGTAGCCAGCCGCTCGATCGGCTTGAGCTCACCGGTGATCACCGACTCGTCGACCGGGCGCGGCCCGATGACGACCCGGGCCATCTCCCGGCCGCGGCTTGTCTCCACAATGACCTCGTCTCCCGGCTTGAGGTCGGTCAGTCCTCCCGGATCAAAGTAATAGACCTTGCTGGCGCGCTTGAAGCGCACTCCAACGACTGTAACGGCCATACCGAAACCCCCAAAGTACTCTCGCCGCATGCCGGCCGCGGGCCGGAGGCCTGCGGCCTCAATCCAGCGATAGGAAGAGCACCTCCAGCGCGAGCCGGGGGTTGGCGTTGCTCTCGAGCCGGCGTCGTGTGGCGCTGAGGGCTCGCAGGCCGGAGACGAGCTCTGGCACCGGGCGCCTCGCGGCTTCGGCCTCGAGCACCTCCCTTCGGTCCACGTTGTCTATCAGGTCGCTGCAACCGAGCCGTGCTAGGAGGAGGTCACGCCACCAGCCGAGCCAGCAGTCGAGGAGGGCGGGCAACTCATCCTCGTTCTCGCTCAGGTCCTTGGCCCAGCGCAGGCGTCCGCGCCTGCTGGCAGCGAGGACCTGCTCGAGCCGCGAGAGTTGCTCCTCTCGCTGCTGGAGGAGCGTGCCATCGCGGGTGGCCTCTACCGCCCAGCCGACGCGCCCCGCGGCAAGGTGTGCGAGCCGGCGTGCCAGGTCAGGGTCCGCGCCATAGTGCGCCACAAGGCCCTGCGCGATGGTCGCGCTCGATGGCGGACGCAGCGTGAGACGCTGGCAGCGCGACACGATAGTTGGCAGCACCCGTGCCTGCTGGCTCGCCGTGAGGATGAGCACCGCCTGCCCGGGCGGCTCCTCCAGCGTCTTGAGCAGGCAGTTGGCTGCCTCGGCTGTTGCCCCCTGAAAATCGGTAAAGATGACGACCCTCCGCCGGGCCTCGACCGGCGAGAGGCCGACCTCGTGCTGCACCTCGCGGACCTGGGCGATATGGATCGCCCGTACCTCGCCGCCCTCGATCAGCCGCACATCGGGGTGGCGGCCCGCCGTAATCAGCCGGCAGGTGCGACACTGCCGGCAGGGAGGCTGCTCCCCCTCACAGTTGATCGCCATGGCCAGGGCTATGGCCAGGGCGGTCTTGCCAACCCGGGGCGGACCGAGGAACAGGTAGGCGTGTGCCAGCTGCCCGAGCGCGACGCTGTGCTCGAGGAGCCTCACGGCCCAACCGTGCCCGATGATCCCCCAGCGGCTGGATGTGTCTTCCATGGGGGCGATTGTAGCATAAAGCAGGAGGCGGTTCAACTGGCCGATGACTGTGGGCTCTGCGCGAAGTGTAGTATACTCCGCTCCTGGCGGCAGGCCTCCCCGGTAGCGGGGAACGCTTCCGCCACAGGCGAAACTGGAGGAGCAACCATGGACGCCGAGACGACGGGTCCTGCCGACATCCTGTCCCTCTCGAGGGAGGTGGGCGAGCTGCTTCGCAGGAAAGGCCTGACGCTGGGCGTCGCCGAATCCTGCACCGGCGGGGCCATCGGGGATGCCATCACCGACATCCCGGGCAGCTCGGACTATTTCCTGGGCGGTATCGTCGCCTATGCCAACACGATCAAGGAGCGCCTCCTCGGGGTGCCGCACGAGACCCTCGAGGAGCACGGCGCAGTGAGTCCGGAGGTCGCCGTCGCCATGGCGGAGGGGGCACGTCGGGCTCTTGGCGCCGACGTGGCGCTCTCTGCGACGGGGATTGCCGGACCGGGTGGCGCGACGACCAAGCCGGTTGGACTGGTGTATCTGGGGCTGGCAACCCCTAAGGGGACCCGTTGGCAGAAGACCATGGGTGGTGGTGAACGGCTGGCCAATAAGCGGACGGCCGTGAGGGCTGCTCTGCAGCTCTTGTACGCCTACCTCGTCGGTGATGAGAGGTGACAGGTGGGTGCAGCATGCCCGCCTGGCAGGGTTCCGGTCCTCAGGGGCAGGGGGCGGCCCTGCCTCGTTCCCTCTGTCGATAGGCCTCGAAGAGCAGCACGGCCGCGGCGATGGCTGCATTGAGGGACTCGACCCCTCCCGCCATGGGGATGCCGACCCGCTCGGCGGCGAGGTTGTCGGCGATCAGAGGGCCGCGGGCCTCCCCGCCGATGATCAGGGCACAGTCGGCGAGCCAGTCGGTATCCCAGTACGGCCGGCCGCGCTGATCCGCCAGCAACACCCGGCGCCCGCGCAGCGCATCGGTCAGTCCCTCGAGATCCAGGCCGACGCGCAAGGGGAGAAAAAAGTGCGCCCCCATGGCCGAACGCACGACCTTGGGGGCATAGAGGTCAACGGTGCCGTGCGTGGTGGCGACGGCACGCACGCCGGCGGCCAGAGCGGTGCGAAGGATGGTCCCGGCGTTCCCTGGGTCCTGCAGTCCGTCGAGGACGACAACGAGGCCGCGCTCCGGCCAGGGGAGTGCGGGCATGGGGACAACAACAAGCGCGCCCTGCGGCGTAACGGTCGCCGAAAGGGCCCGCATCACCTGTTCGCTGACCTCAGTAGTGCTCTCGCTGGCCTGCTTTAGCGCTTCGAGGAGGGCGCGTCCGCGCGGCGTGGCGGCCAGGCGCCCGGTGTAGAACGCCAAAGCGGGCCTCGCGCCCGCGCGCAGGGCTTCCTCGATCAGTCGGGTGCCCTCGATGATGAAGCGCTGCTCGCGGTTGCGGACCCGCTCTCGTTGGAGCGAACGGGCATACCGCACTCGCTCGTTCGCCAGACTCGTCAGCAAGGGTTCACCGTAGCCCGGCTAGGCTGCGACAGGTGCCCCCTGGCCTGTACCGGGCTGCCTGGCCAGGGCCAGGTCGGCCAGACGCGCGAAGGCATCCTGGTCGCGAACGGCCAGGTCGGCCAGCATCTTGCGGTCGATATCTACGCCGGCTGCTCGCAGACCCGCAATGAAGCGGCTGTAGCTGAGGCCTCGCTGGCGCGCCGCAGCGTTGATGCGCTGAATCCAAAGGCGTCGCATATCCCGCTTGCGGTCGCGGCGGTCGCGGTACGCGTAGGCCAGCGACTTCATCAGGGCTTCGTTGGCACGACGGAAAAGGCGGTGCTTGGTGCCAAACTGCCCCGCCGTGAGCTTGATCACCTTCTTATGGCGCTGCCTTGCCGGCACGCCTCGCTTTACCCGTGGCAAAGTGACACCTCTCTTATGGCTTCAGGAACGGAGCGAGCCGCTTGACGCGCTTTTTCTCGCCGCGCGCAGTAACCGGAAAGCTCTTGTCGAACGCGCGCAGGACGCGTGGGGCCTTGCGGCGGCGCAGGTGGCTCTTTCCGCCCTTGGTACGCATCAGCTTGCCGGTGCCGGTAACCTTGAAGCGCTTCTGTGCCGTCTTGTGCGTCTTGAGCTTTGGCATCGATAACCCCTGTACGAATGATACCGCCGGGCACCTGAGACCCGAGCGGCCACGATGGCGACCGTTCAGCCCTCGCCCGTCGGCTGTCAGCGCTGTGAAGCGGCGGTCTAGCTCGCCGCCGCCTCCGAATACTTGACCGATGTCTTGGAGGGGGAGAGCATCATCAGCATCGTGTTCCCCTCCATCTGAGGCTCCTGCTCGACGTATGCGATCTCGCCGAGCGCCTGTCTGATGCGGTCGAGGAGGTCCTTTGCCACCTCGGGGTGGGTGATCTCCCGGCCGCGGAAGCGGACTCTGACCCTGACCTTTGCGCCGCTGGCAAGGAACTCGCGCATCTGCCGGATCTTGAAGCCCATGTCGTGCTCGCCGATCTTGGGGCGCAGGCGGACCTCTTTGATCTCGGTCAGCTTCTGACTGCGGCGTGCCTCTCGCTCTTTCTTGGTGCGCTCGTAGAGGTACTTGCCGTAGTCCATGATCCGGCACACCGGCGGGTTGGCGTTGGGGGCTACCTCAACCAGGTCGAGGCCGCGCTCCTCTGCGATCTGGAGGGCCTCTCGGGCCGGGTAGATCCCGAGTTGCTTGCCGGTCTCGTCGATGAGCCGGACTTCCCGGGCGCGAATCTCCTGGTTTATGCGGTGTTCTCGGCTACTGATTTCCACACCTCACTGGAAGATTGGGCATGCGGGCGGGACACAATGAGCGCCCGGCTGCGCGCCTGGGCGCCAAAGACCCGTGCGCCAATATGGTACCACATGAGTATGCCGAAGTCAAGTGTGCAGCGTATGGGTATTGGACGGGATTTGTGCTTGGCCGCACGGCCCTGCGGCAGGGAAAACGGGTGCCGCACGCCCGTCGGGTTTGCTGGCACCCGACACACAGGTATAATGCCCGGACAGGACGATCGCGAGGTGAACTGATGGACATTCGCTGGCAGGGCGAGCCGGGTTTCCCGAGCCCGGAGGCCTGGGACCGGTTTGTGAGCACATGCTCGCACGGGCACTTGCTCCAAAGCTGGCAGTGGGGGGAGTTCAAGGGCCGGTTTGGCTGGCGGCCGATGCGGGCGGTTGTGCTCGACGAGGGCGGCGCCATCAGGGCAGCAGCCCAGCTCTTGCTCCGTCGGCTGCCCTACCGCTCGCTGGCCTACGTGCCCCGCGGACCGGCGTGCGACCCGAGCGATGAACGGCCGCTGCAGATGCTCCTGGACGCCCTGCATGCCGCGGCGCGTCGACAGGGCGCAATCGCCCTCAAGGTCGAGCCTCCCTGGCCGGATGGCGCCGAGGCTGCCGCCTGGTGGGCCGGACGGGGCTTTCGCCCCAGCCCCCAGACCATCCAACCACGCCGGACGATCATTGTCGACCTCCGCCCCGATGAGGAGGCGATCCTCGCGCAGATGAAGCCCAAATGGCGCTACAACGTCCGCCTTGCGGCGCGCAAGGGGATCACCGTACGCCAGGGCTCCGCGGAGGACCTGCCGACCTTCTACAGCCTGATGCAGGAGACGAGCCGGCGGGATGGCTTCGCCATCCACGTACCCGCCTACTATGAGGCCGGATATCGGCTCTTTGCGCCGGACCGGGTCGCCCTGCTCATCGCCGAGTATCGCGGCGAGCCGCTCGCGGCTCTAATGGCCTTTGCCTGTGGCCGGCAGGCGATCTACATGTGGGGGGCCTCCAGTGACCGGGAGCGGCCCCGCATGCCCAATCACCTCTTGCAGTGGGAGGCAATGCGCTGGGCGAAGGCGCACGGCTGCACGGAGTATGACCTCTGGGGTATCGCGGATGTCGAGCCCGGCTCGCCGAGCGCGGGGCTTGCCGGCGTCGAGCGCTTCAAGGCCGGCTTCGGAGGGCGCGATACGCGCTACGCGGGTGCCTTCGACTATGTGTACTCGCCGCTTGTCTACCGGGCGTTCACCCTGCTCTGGGCCAGACGGCGCGCGGCGGCGCGACGCCAGCAGGCGAGAGAGGAAAGCGCCCCGGCCGAGCCCAACGATGCGGCCGCGGCGTGATCAGGGCACGAGGAGCAGCGGGCAATCGATCGCCTTGATCAGCGGTCCGGCTCGCTCCTCGGACCGGTCGCCTTCGCCAGTACTCAGGACGACGAGGGCCGGCCGCACGCGGCGTACAGCCGCGGGGATGGCGATGACCGGCTGGGCCCACGAGAAGGTCAGGCGCGGGGACGTGCCGTGCCTGGCCACAATCTCCACAGCTTCTCTCGAAAGCGCATCCATGGCGGCGGCGTGACCGAGGATCAGGACGGTCAGCTCCTGCCCGGTGCCGGCCGCTATCTCGGCAGCTGTGGCCAGGGCCCGGGCACTGCCCGTGGACCCGTCGTAGACGGCGAGCAGCCCGTGCCCGACGCGCGGGCGGCGCTCCACGACCAGAACCGGTCGCCCGGCATCCAGCGCCGCGCGCAGAGTCGAGCCCGGGCCGGCGAGGCCGGACTGTCCGTGTCCCGCCTTGCCCAGGCTGAGGAGGTCCGCCTCGCCCGCCGCCGCCTGCAGCTCGGCGACGACCCGTCCCCGGACGGACCTGAAGCGCGCCCGGACGCCGAGCGCGACCGAATGCCGCTGCAGCGCCTCCTGTGATCTGGCGGCGAGGAGTCGCAGCAGGCGCTCCATGCGGTCCCGGTCGGTTGGCTCGGGCTCCATGAGGAGGGTCGAGAGCACGCGGGCGCACGGCAACTCGGCAAGGCGCAGCAGGTCATCGTCCTCTACAAAGAGCGCCTCGATCTCTGCGTGCAACTGGGCTGCCAGGCTGCAGGCGGCCTCCAGGGCCGCCAGGCTGTGCTCAGAGCCGTCTACCGCTACGAGTATCCGCTGGATGGTCGCAAGGTAGGTTGGGCTCCCGCTCACTGCTGGCCCTCCTTGCCCTTCTCCTCCTGATGGCGCGCCCGCTCGGCGAAAAAGCGCAGCCGCTCCTCGACCTTGTAGTTCACCGTCCCTTCAGGGAAGCGGCCGTCGGGGCCGCGCTGGCCTGCCGGCACGCCGGTCAGCACCTCGATTCCCTCATCGACTGTAGAGACGGCATAGATGTGGAACCTGCCCTTCCGCACCGCCTCGACGACGTCGTGGCGCAGCATGAGATGTCGCACGTTAGCACGAGGGATGACCACGCCCTGCTCGCCCGTGAGGCCGCCCTCCATCAGCGAGCAGACGTCGAAAAAGCCCTCGATCTTCTCATTGACACCGCCGATGGCCTGAATCTCGCCCTTCTGGTTCACGGACCCGGTGACGGCCAGGCTCTGCCGTATCGGCACCCCCGAGAGGTCGGAGAGCAGGGCGTAGAGCTCGGCGGAGGAGGCACTGTCGCCATCCACGCCCGAGTAAGACTGCTCGAACACCAGGCTCGCGCTCAGCGACAGCGGCTCCTCCGGCAGGTAATGCGCCCCAAGGTAGCCGGCGAGGATCAGCACCCCTTTGGAGTGAAGGGGACCGCCGAGCGCGACCTCCCGCTCGATGTCCACAAGCTGCCCGCGGCCAAGGCGCGTCCGGGCCGTGATGCGACTGGGCCGCCCGAAGGCAAAGTTGCCCAGGCTCGACACGGAGAGCCCGTTCACCTGCCCGACCTTGGCCCCGCGCACGTCGATCATGATCGTGCCCCGCACGATCTCCTGTTGGATCCGCTCCCGGATGCGATCGGCGCGGTAGACCTGGGCATCGATGGCCCGCTGGACGTCAACGGCATGGACCACGCTCGAGGCCCGCGCTCCGGCCCAGTAATCTGCCTCCCGGAGGAGGTCAACGATCGGCCGGAAGCGGACGGAAAGCCTCTGCTGGTCCTCGGTGAGGCGCGCGCTGTGCTCGATGACCCGGGCCACGCCATCGGGAGCAAAGGGGCGCAGGCCCTCCCGGTGGGCGACGGTGCCGATGAACCGGGCGTAGAGGGCCCGGTTCTCGGGGCTGTTCTCCACGTCGTTGGCAAAGTCCACCTGCACCTTGAATAGCTCTGAGAAGTCCGGGTCGAGCTCGTGCAGCAGATAGTATAGTAGCGGCTCGCCGAGGAGGACAACCTTAACCTGAAGGGGGATGGGCTGGGGCTCGAGGCTCACCGTGGAGACCAGGCTGTACTCGCGTCCGATCGGCTCGATCGTGATCTCGCCCGTGCGGAGGGCACGTTTCAGAGCTTCCCACGAGAAGGGCTTGCGCAGGAGCTCTGCCGCGTCGACGACCAGATAGCCCCCGTTGGCGCGGTGCAGGGCGCCGGGCTTGATGAGGGTGAAATCGGTCACGAGGGCACCCATCTCGGCCCGGTGCTCGACGGTGCCCACGAGGTTCTGCAGGATGGGGTTATCCTCGACGACGATGGGTGCGCCCTGCGTCATCGAGTTGTCGACGATCAGATTCACGTCGTACCGCTTGAGCGCGGCCTCTCGCGAGGCCAGGAACGACAGCGCGAGGGCCGGTATTGCCGGTTGCGCCTGATCGGGCGGGGCAAAGTCCGCCACGTTCTCGACCACGTCGTCCTGAAGGGCGTCCAGGTAGCTGAGGACCTCATCGTACCCGGCGTACTTGACCCGCAGGTCCCGGAGCCGGTCCTGCGTGGCCAGGAGGGCGACCTGTCGGCTGACCTGCCTCACTTCTTCGCGGGCCGCCTTCTCGGCCTGCCGCAGCTCCCGGACGGCGACCTCGAGCTCGCTCTGCAGGGCCTGCAGGTCGCTCTCGATCTGTTCGCGTTTCTCCTGCGGCAGTTGCTGGAACTGCTCGGGCGAGATGATCTGGCCATTGAGGAGGGGGGCAAAGGCTATGCCCTGGGGAGTGCGGAGCATGGCATAGCCGCGGCTCTCGGCACGGCGGCGCAGCGCACCAAAGGTCTGCTCCTGCTGCTCGCGCAGCCGCTGTTCTACCTCCTGCTTGCGGGCTTCGAAATCCTCTCCCTCAAAGGCGGCAGGGATGGCTACTTTCAGCTCTTCGATCAGCTGCTTCACATCCTGCCGCAGCATGGCGCCTTTGCCGGCAGGAAGGCGCAGCGCGAGCGGCTTGCCCGGATCGCGAAAGTTGTGGACGTAGCACCAGTCGGGAGGGGTTGGCAGCCGGGCGGCCTCGCGCGTGAGGAAATCACGAATCGTTGTCGCCTTGCCGGTGCCGGATGGCCCGAGGGCGTACATGTTGTACCCCTGAGCGCGCATCCCGATGCCAAAGCGGATGGCCTCTACGGCCCGCGGCTGGCCGATGACCTCGGTGAGCGGGGGCAGATCGGCTGTGGTCTCGAATGAGAACTGGGCGGGGTCGCAGCGTGCGTAGAGCTGGTCAGGGGCGAGCTCTGCGGACTGGCTGGCGGACATGTTGATGCCTCTTTTCACGTCTATCCATCGAGTTTGGCCTCTTGGTGCTATGGCAAAGACCCATACTGGTGCGCACCCGGACAGCCCCTCACATATAGGAGGCTCGCTGCGCATCCTCTACTACATGTAGGTGGCTCGCCCAAAAGGCCAAACGCAAGGCTGGGCGACACCATGTGAGGCAGTTGGGCCTCAGGCCTTGTTCTTGGCGGCGGCGACGGCGGCAACAAGACGCCTGGCGGCTGCAGTCAGCTCGCGCCAGTTGTCCTGGGCGACCACGCGCTCGTTGACGAGGTTCGAGCCGACGCATACGGCCGCAGCGCCGGCGCGGATATAGTCGGCGGCGTTGTCGATGCTCACGCCTCCCGTCGGCACCAGGCTCACCTGAGGGAGCGGTGCCTTGAGCGCGCGGATATAGCCGGGGCCGAGGGTATCTACGGGGAAGACCTTGACCAGATCGGCGCCGAGCTGCCAGGCGCTCAGGATCTCGGTTGGCGTCAGCGCGCCGGGGATGGCGAGGGCGCCGTAGCGGCGCGAGATGGCGATAACCTCGGGGTTGACGTTGGGTGCGATGATGAACTGTGCCCCGGCCAGCACGGCGGCGCGCGCCGTGTCGGGGTCGAGCACGGTCCCTGCCCCGAGGACCGCCTCACCCCGGAGCGCCTCTCCGGCCTGAGCGAGCACTTCGAGGGCATGCGGGGTGGTCATGGCGAACTCGATGAAGCGGATCCCTCCCTCAGCCAGCGCCTTGGTCACCGGCAGGAGCCTGTTCCAGGCCCCCAGCCTCACTACGGCGATCACGCCAGAGTCCAGCAGATCGGTCAGGAGATGGGCACGGTCCATCTGGAGCTCCCCCTTTTTGCGCAGGCGAGAAGACCCGATGAAGTTGGTATAGCACAGGAGAGGGGCAGTGTCAAAAGGTTCTGGGACGGGCTCTTGCCGCCCATCGCTTCCTGGGCTACAATCGAGGCTGCGCCGTTGTGCCCTGGCGACATTGCCCGGATCAGGTTGCCAACTGGAGGAGCCTGCCATGCCCATCACACGCCCAAACGTCATCTTCATTGTGCTGGATTCCTTCCGACAGGATCATGTCTCTTTGTATAACCCCGATTCCCCCTGTCCGACACCCAACCTGGACGCCCTGGCGCGAGAATCGGTCGTCTTCGACAACTGCTACCCCGAGGGGCTGCCCACGATCCCCGTGCGGACCTGCTTGCTGACCGGCGAGCGCACGCTGGTGAACCGTCCCTGGCAGCCGCTGGCCCCTGAGGACCGCTCGGTCGCCGAGCTATTGAGCGACGAGGGCTACCTGACGGCGCTGTTCACCGACTGCTACCACTACTTCAAGCCCGGCATGAACCTGCATCGGGGATTCCGCGTGTGGGAGTGGGTGCGCGGCCAGGAGTACGACAACTATCGCTCCGCGCCGCTGCGCCGGCTCAAGCTCGAGGACTATTGTAAGGAGACCTACACGCCCGAGTGGCGCCGCATCGTGGAGACCGCCCTGAAGAACGTGGAAGAGTTCGAGACGGCTGAGGACCACTACTGCGCCCGCCTGGTTCGCCTCGCCGGAGACTGGGCGGCGGCCAACGCCTCACAGCAGCCGATCTTCCTCTGGGTCGACTCCTTCGATCCGCACGAGCCATGGACGCCGCCGCCCGAGTTCGACCGCTTCACCGATCCGGGCTATCGCGGCAAGAGGTTGATTCTGCCCCCGGGGGGCCCCGCGAGCGCCCATTTCAGCGAGGAAGAGATAGCCTACATCCGCGGCCTGTATGCCGGCGAGTGCGCCTACGTGGACCACTGTATCGGTGTGTTGCTCGCCCGGCTGAAACAGCTCGGGCTGTACGACAGCTCGCTCATCCTCCTCATCGCCGACCATGGGCATCCGCTGGCGGACCACGGCAAGTTCCTTAAGGGAGGCGACCGGCTGTACAGCGAGCTGCTCAAGGTACCGTTCATGATCCGCTTTCCCCGTGGCCTCTACGGCGGGCAGCGTCTCGATGCCCTCGCCTCCTTCCACGACGTCCTGCCCACGCTGCTCGACGCCATCGGGCTTGGCAATAACCTCGAAGCGTTGCCCGGCCGGAGCCTGCTGCCGCTGATCCGCGGGGAGGTCAGCGAGGTCCGTCCGGCCATCATCAGCGGATATCACGAGGCGCCGGATCGCGTCATCAGGGACAGGGTCTGGAGCTACATCCGCCGGCCCGAGGGGCAGCCGGACGAGCTGTACAACCTGGTCGAGGACCCCAAGGAGAAGCTCAACCTCATCGACCGCTATCCTCAGGAGGCACAGCGGCTTGCCTCGATGTTCGGGGCGCTCTACCGCATCCGCGGGGCGCCGGTGAAGGGCGTGCAGGGGCGGTACGAGGTCGCCCATACCGGCGCGGGTTGATGATCCAGCTCGCCGGGCCGGCACCGTGGCAGCGTGATGGCCCGGCCGTATGCCGGGTCTCTCCTGCGCACCGGAGCGTGGTTCGGGTGGGGCGAGGTGCTCAGGGCTCTGAGTCGGCCTCGCCAGATGGCATCCGCTCGGGCGGACGCAGGAGCAGGAGCGCGAGGATGGCGGCCCCGAGGATTACTGCCGCGTTCACCCGGAACATGCCCTGGACGCCGAGACGGTCGCACAGGTAACCCGCGAAGGCATTCCCGAGGATGCCACCGGCGCCGAAGTAAGCGGCGCCGAGGAGCGTCTGCCCGGTAGCGCGCCACTCGGCGGGCACGACACTATTGACGTAATCGACTGCGGCCACCAGGAAGAGCGCGTAGCAGAGGCCGTGTACCGCCTCTACGGCGACGGCGAGCCCCGGCACTCGGATGACCGAGTAGAGGAGGACTCTAACGGCGCCGACGCAAAAGGAGAATGCGATGGCGCGGGCCGCGTTGAGGCGGCGGATGATGCCCGCAGCGCCCAGGTACAGTGGCATCTCACTGAGCCCCTGCAGGGTGAAGGCGAGTCCCAGAAGCTCCGACGGCGCTCCCAGCCCGGTCAGGTAGACGGGGTAGAAGGTGATGATGCTGACCATGCCGAGCTGTGCTACCACGATCAGCGCCAGGAGGGTGAGGAGACGCCGGTCGGCCAGCACCTTGCCGGCTCCGTGCCAGGTCCCGCCGAGGGCCGCCGGCCGGCGGGCCGGCAGGGTGTGCCGGCGGGCGACGAGCCATCCTACCAGCATGAAAGAGGCGCCGAGGGCGAAACCGAGGCGCAGGTCCCGGCCGGAGAGGATGCGGCCGGTGAGGAGCGACGCGGCTGCCCACCCGACGGCGCCGAACACGCGGAGTTGGCCGAAGGTTACGCCCGGCCGCTCCTGCAGGTGATCGAGGACGAGGCTGTCGATGAGCGCACCGACCGGGTTGGTCAGCAGGCCGAAGACGAGCGTCCAGATCACGAGGAAAGAGAAGCCTCCAGGCCAGATGTAGCCGGGGAGGATCAAAACGGCCAGGAGCATGGTGGAGAGCAGCAGCTCACGGCGGCCGCGCACATCGGCGACGGCACCCCAGAAGGGCTGGCTGACGAGCACTGCCGCCTGCCGGAGGCCGGCGATCAACCCGATCTGCCCGCCTGAGAGGCCGACTTGCTGGAGGTAGACGGCGAAGAAGGGGACCCAGCAGGCCATGCTGCCGTAGAAGAGAGAATACAGCAGGCGCAACGCGATGCCGGGCCCCAACCGGGCTCTGAGGACTGCGGAAAGGTAATGGCGGCGCGGTGCTTGCACGTTGATCGGGGTCCTCCACGCAGGCTGTAATGCAAACGGTGCCAAGTATACCACGGCAAGCCGCAGCCGGTGAAAGTGGCGCTTTGGAAAGAGTGACCTTGACACATGCGGCCCAGAGGCTGTATAATTCAAACAGGATGGTCTGTGGCCCCGGGCGGGGCCTTTTCAGGGGCGCGAGCCGCACACGTGTGCAGGGCAGGCAATGGGTCGCGTATCGGTCACCATCAAGGATATTGCCAAGGTGGCCGGGGTCTCCCACTCTACCGTCTCACGGGCGCTGTCCGATAGCCCGCTGATCAGCAGCGAGACCAAGGCACGCATTCGTCGGCTGGCCGACGAGATGGGGTACTCCCCGAGTGCCCTCGGCCGCGGCCTCGTGACCCGCCGCAGCGGCACCATCGGCCTGGTGGTGACGACCATCACCGACCCCTTCATCGGTGAGGTCGTGCAGGGCATCGAGGAGACGGCCCTGAGCTGCCAGTACAACACCATCCTCTGCAACTCGAACTCGGAGCCCGAGCGCGAGCTCAAGACGGTGCGCGCCCTACGGGAAAAGCGTGTCGACGCCATCATTGTCACCTCGTCGCGCGTCGGCAGCCTCTATCTGGCACACCTGCGCGGTGCGGGAGTGCCGATTGTCCTCATCAACAATCAGGCGGCGGGCGACTATATCCATTCGGTCATCATCGACGACCTGCACGGCGGCGAGGTGGCCGGGCGCTACCTGGCGAGCCTGGGGCACCGGCGTATCGCCTACATCGCCGGGCCGATCTGGGCGCGGGCGAGCGGCATCCGGCTGCAGGGTTGCCGGCGCGCTCTCGCCGAGGTGGGGGCGGATATCCCGCCCGAGCTGGTGCTCTTTGGCAACGGCCGTCCCGATGGCGGAGTGCAGGCGGCCAACGAGCTGCTGCACCGGGGACTGCCGGTCACGGCAATCTTTTGCTATAACGACATGACGGCCGTTGGGGTGCTTACCGCGCTGCATCGGGCGGGCCTGCGGGTACCCGAGGACGTCTCGGTCATCGGCTACGACGACGTGGCCATCGCCGCGCATCTGTTCCCGCCGCTGACCACCGTTGCTCAGCCCAAGTACGCCCTCGGCCAACGTGCCATGGAGATGGCGCTGGCGCTGATCAACGGGGAGCCCGGCGTCAGGGATGTGGTTCTGCCGCCGGAGCTGGTCGAGCGCGAGTCCTGCCGGCGCGTCTAGCCCATGGGAGCATGCCCCGGGCGGAAGAGCGGTCGTGTGCCGCGTGCTCCGGCCTCGGACCCGATGTGGTGAAGTGTGGGCGCAGCGCAGCTGTCTGCGCGGCGGCCGTATCTTCTTTGTACTGCGTTGCACACGTCTGCACCAGGCAGGCAATCAGGCCGGCCGCGGCCTCAAGCGGACGGCCGGGAGGAGAAAGCACATGAAGGCTCTTGTTCTCACAGCGGACTGGGACCCGAGGCCCGGCTACGTGCCCTCGGACTGGGAGAAAACCACCCGCAAGGCCATCACCGGAAGCTCGGTGTGGCGGCATCCGAGGCTGGAGGTCAAAGAGGCGCCGCAGCCTCGGATCGGGCCCGATGAGGTCCTGCTTCGGGTGCGGGCCTGTGGCGTGTGCGGCTCCGACATACACTTCTACGAGACGGACGAGCAGGGCTACATCCTGTACCCCGGCCTGACTCGCTTCCCGACCATCCTCGGCCACGAATTCTCCGGCGAGGTGGTCGAGGTCGGCAGCGCGGTCAAGGACCTGAAGGTCGGTGACCGCGTCACGGCCGAAGAGATGATCTGGTGCGGTCACTGTCGTCCCTGCCGCGACGGGTTCCCGAACCAGTGTCTGAACCTCGAGGAGATCGGCTTCACCATTCCCGGGGCGTTCGCCGAGTACATCGCTGTCGGGGCCAAGTACTGCTGGAAGCTGGATGAGCTGGAGGAGCGCTACCCGGGTCAGCGCCTGTTCGAGGCCGGAGCCCTTGTCGAGCCGTGCAGCGTGGCCTACAACTGCGTGTTCGTGCGCGCGGGCGGCTTTCCGCCCGGGGGGAACGTGGCCATCTTTGGGCAGGGGCCCATCGGGCTGGCGGCGGCCGCCGAGTGCAAGGCCGCGGGGGCGGCCCGCGTAATCGTCTTCGAGACCTCCGCGACCCGGCGCGAGCTCGGGCTCAAGGTCGGCGCCGACTATGCCTTCGATCCGAGGGAGGTCGTGCCGCACGAGGTCATCCTTGAGCTGACGCGCGGCCTTGGGGCGGACCTGCTGGTCGAGGCGGCGGGCGCGCCGGAGGTGACGGTGCCCGAGATGGAGCTGGCCCTCGCGGTAGACGGCAAGATCGCCCAGGTCGGGCGGGCTGCCAGGTCGGTGCCGATCTATCTGGAGCGCTTCCAGGTGCGCCATGCGCAGTTCTTTGGCTCGCAGGGGCACTCGGGCAACGGCATCTTCCCGCACGTCATCAGCATGATGGCCGCCGGCCTGATCGACCTGACGAAGGTCATCACTGCCCGCTACAGCCTGGATCAGACGGTCGAGGCGATCCAGGCCTCGACCGGCCGCTCCGGGGGCAAGATCATGGTGTGCATCCCGTAGGAGCCGTGGACGGGGGAAGGAGCGATTCGTTGGAAAGGACCATGCTTGCTGCCGTGTTTGCCGGGCCGGGCGAGCCACGCCTGGAGCAGCGGCCGGTGCCGGCAGTGCGTGCTCCCGACGAGGTGCTGCTCGAGGTCGAGGGTGCCGGCATCTGCGGCACCGACCTGCACATCCTCGAGGACCCGCCGGGCCATCCGGCGACGCGAGGGGTGATCCTTGGCCACGAGTACGTGGGCCGCGTGGTGGAGGCGGGGCCTGCCGTGGCCGACCTGCGGCCGGGGGATCGGGTGGTCGTGGCGCCGAATCTCGCCTGCGGGTTCTGTGAGGCCTGCCTGGCCGGCCTGCCGAATCAGTGTGCCCGGTTCACCACGCTGGGCATCTACCTGGATGGCGGCTTTGCCCGCTACAACGTGGCGCCGCGTCGGGCCCTGCACCGCATCAGTCCAGAGCTACCGGTCGAGGAGGCGGTCTTTGCCGAGCTGCTCTCCTGTGTGGTAGGTGGAACGGCGAGGACGGCCCTCGAGCCGGGCGAGGACGTGGCCATCCTCGGCGCGGGGCCGGTGGGGCTGCTGTTTGCGCTGGTGCTGCGGGGCATGGGTGCCGGGCGCATTTTTGCGGTGGACCTCGTGCCCCGGCGACTCGAAGCGGCGGTCCGCATCGGCTGCGAGCCGGTAGATGCCCGGTCAGGCGGCGCCGTCGCCCAGATACGCGAGCAGACCGGTGGGCGCGGCGTGGACGTGGCCGTGGACGCCGTAGGCTCGCTCTTCGATCAGGCTGTGGATGTGGCCGCGGTGGGGGGCCGGGTGGTGCTCTTTGGGATGAACGACCGGGCCCGGCCGCCGGTCCATCAATACGACATAACGCGCCGCGAGCTGAGCATTCTGGGTACGTACATCGGGATTCACACCTTCCCGAAAGCCATCCGCATGCTGGAGAGGGGCGTCGTCCGGCCCTCGGTGCTTCTCAGCGCGACGATGCCGCTCGCGGAGGCGCCGCGGGCCTTTGACCTGCTGCGCCGCGGCGAGGCTATCAAGATCATGTTGAGACCGTAGGCAGCAGGGCCCTGGCCACTCGCGGCGTGCAGCGCGCCGGAAGGCGTGGCTCGCGCCCAATGGCCGGAAAGGCTCGTCGCCCGGCGACGGGCTCCTTCCAACGTTCACAGGAGATGAGACAATGGCAGAGCACGACTGGCAGATCCCGCCCAAGGGCGGGCACATGGACCTCCCGACGGGGGTCTACCTCCAGAACATGACCTGGAAGCAGGTCGCCGAGCGGTTGGAGAAGAACGACCTGATCATCATACCGGTCGGCTCGACCGAGGCCCATGGGCCCCATGCCTGCCTGGGTGAGGATACTTTCCTGGTCACCCGCATGGCAGAGGCGGTGGCACTGAGGACCGGCTGTACCGTGGCCCAGCCCGTCTGGTACGGCTCGCATCCGTACCACCACATGGGGATGCCGGGGACGATCGTCGTCCCGGAGGAGATCTTTGTCGGGCAGCTCAAGGCCATCATGGCCGGCCTCTGGAACATGGGCTTTCGCAAGCAGATACTGCTGAACGGCCACGGGCAGGAGTATGTCATTCCCACGGCGATCCATCAGTTCGCCAAGACCTATCAGGTGCCAGGCGTCTTTGTGAACCTGAACTGGTATCACGCTATCCAGGATCACTTCCGGACGCAGGATAAGGGCGGACCCTACGAGACGGACTTTATCCACGCGGACGAGGTCGAGACGAGCTGGTCCCTGGCACTCTTCCCCGAGCTAATGAAGCAGGAGGATGCCGTCGATACCGAGCCCACGAGCTTTTTGGGGGCCAAGTCGGCGCGCCACGTGGACAAGGCCGGGAACCTTCTGCATCGCCCCATCGCCTGGTACGGGCAGGTTGGCCTCGGGCCGATCGAGGTTGCGGCCTACAAGCCTGGGGTCGTCGGCAAGGCTACGGCCGCCGACCCGAAGAAGGCGGAGCCGGGCGTGCGCGCCCTTCTGGACTATATGGTGACGCTCGTGGAGGATATCCTCGAGCGCTTCCCTGCCGGGCAGCTGCCGCCCTTTGACCAGATCAGCATGCGCTCCCGCGAGGAGCTGGAGGCGGTCTGCAAGAAGCCGTTCGAGGAGGGATGGCGCAGCATCTACACCCTGGCGTATCCGCCCGCGTAGGCGGCGAGGGAGTGATGGCGGATGCAGATCAGTGCCGTCATCTCGGTCGATGAGCTGACCCGAAACGGTGCGGACTGGGCGCCCCTGGCGGCGATGCTGGAACGTTGCCGGACCTGGGGCTACGATGCCGTGGAGCTGGCCGTGCGCGACCCCGCCCGTGTCGATGCGCGGGCGCTCGAGCAGGCGCTGCAATCGGCGGGGCTCGCGGTCGCGGCCCTGGCGACGGGCACGGCCTACAGCGCGGATGGGCTATCCTTCACCCATCCCGATGCCGGGGTGCGGCGGGCGGCGAGGGAGCGCATTGCCGATCACTGCCGCCTGGCTGCACGGGTCGGTGGGTTCGTGATCCTCGGGTTGGTGCGCGGGCGGGTCTCGCCCGGGGTGACACGGGAGCAGGCGGAAGCCTGGATGGACGAGGGGGTTGCCGCTTCCTGCGAGGCGGGTGCCCGCGCCGGAGTGCGGCTGCTCTTCGAGCCGATCAACAGGTACGAGACCGATCTGGTCCACACGGTCGAGGAGGGGCTGGCCCTCCTCGACCGTATTCGGGCGCCGAACCTGGGGCTGCTCGTGGATACGTTTCACATGAACATCGAGGAGGCGGATATCTGCGAGAGCCTGCGCCGCGCAGGTGCGCGGGTGCACCATGTCCACGCTGCCGACTCGAACCGATGCTACCCGGGGGCGGGCCATGTGGACTTTGGGGCCGTCATCCAGGCCCTGGAGGCGATGGGCTACCGGGGCTATCTTTCGGCCGAAATCCTGCCGCGACCGGACCTGGAGGCGAGCCTGGAGCGGGCTGCGGCGAATCTGCGGCGCCTGCTGGGAAGAGACGAGCTGTGAGGCGGAAGCGGCGCCTTGAGGTGAGGCGGCGCCAGCCGCCGAAGCAATCCGCAACACCCGAGAAGCGCAGGGGCGGCTCGTGAGCTGCCCCATGCGCCCTCCTGACTGGCATCTGCGGCGGGGTTGGTGTATTATTGGGTCTGCCGGTTTTCCCGAGCCGATGATGTAGCCGCGGAGGACGACCATCGCCGACGCATGCATCCGGCCCCGCCTGCTCCTGGCGCTGGCCATCTTTGCTGTGCTTGCTGCAGGCTGCGTCGAAGGGGAGCCGCTCATGCCGGCGCCGCAGACTGCCCAGCCGGCTACCCCACCCTCGCCGACGCCGCCGGCGGATCCCGGGGTGCTCCCGGGCGGCGAGCCCTCGCCGACGCCCCCGTTGCCGACGCCGCCAGCTGACGTCGACCCCCTTGATTGCGTTTTCTACGAGCGCCCGGATGGGATCTGGGCCTTTGATCTTTCCGGCGGACAGCCCCGTCTGGTCGCCGGCAGCCACGAGCAGCGGAATCTCGTGGGGCAGGGCGACCCCTGGGCCCTGGCGCCCGACGGGCACTTGCTGGCCATGGTGCGCTCCGGGGCCGATCAGACCTCTGTCCTCTCACTCGTCGCCCTGCCGGGGGGCCACAAAAGCGACGTCGGGCCCTTTGCAGGATGGATCGAGGCCCTGTGTTGGAGTCACGACTCCAGCCGCCTGGCCTATGTCGTCACCCGCCGCGACGAGTTGACCGGACGCCTGCGGGCACAGGATCTCCGCATCTACGATGCTGCGGCCGGGCGCGACGAGTCGGTCTACCGTCGCGAGTACGAGGCCGATGCCCAAGACCGGCAGGGGCTTTGGCTGGCGGACTGGCTTCCCGGGAATCAAGCGCTCTATGTGGTCACTTACCTGGAGGAGAGCAGCGATCCCGGTACCCTCTGCGTCCTCAGCCTGCGGAGCGGCGGCGCTCCCAAGGAGGTCTCGGCGGAGTGGCTGCCCAAGGCCGGGCAACCCGTGAGTGCTGTGAGCTCGCAGGTCCTGCTCCGGCGGCGGCCGGCGGGGGCGGGCGAGGCGCAGGGCTCCTCGGCGCTGCACGTCGCAGCGGTCGCGTCTGATGGGACCTTTGACGCCGTCCGGCTGCTCACCCCTGTAGAGTGGGTCGTGGGCGGCGCCGCCTGGTCCCCCGATGGGCAGCAGGTCGTGGTGGAGCGACTGGAGCCGCGGGCGCACGGCACCTATGCCGTGCACCTGTGGCTGCTGGGGGCGGATGGCACGGTCGTCCGGCAGCTCACTGCCGATGAGACGTACCGTGAGGAGCAGCCGGTGTGGGGGCCTCCGGGGCTGGAGCTGTGCTTCGGGCGGTGGCAGGCGGCCCGCCCGGAGCCGGCAGGCATCTGGGCCCTGAGCCCGGGGGCGGAGCCGAGGCTGCTGGACGCCGCGGGGGTCCGGCCGCAGGCCGCGGCCCCGCCGTATCGCTAGCGATGGCGGCGACCTTCCGGGAGCGGCTGCTGGCGTTGCAGCCACTGGACCTGGCCGCCTCGCTGCCTCTCTTGCAGTCTCACTTTCCCGAGCTGGCGGTGCTCTCGCGCGTTCCGGCTGATGGCGCCGGGCGCAGCCTCCTCGAGCACACGCAGCAGGTGCTCGAGCTCGTCCGCGTGCGTGCCCGAGACCTGTCGCTGCAGCGGGCGCGCACCCTGTACCTGGCTGCCCTGGTCCATGACCTTGGGCGAGGCAGCATCCCCGACGGCAGGCGCAGGTCAGCCGGCACGGCCATGGCCCGCGACCTCTTGCGCCGGCTGGAGATCACTCCCTGGCAGCGTGATCACGTGGTGTATCTGGCGCGATCTCATGACCTGGCGTTCGTCTCGGGCCGGCGGTCTGTCAGTGTGGGCCGGATGCTACGCCTTGCCTGGACTCTCGACACCTACCTGCTCTACCTTCTGGGCGTGGCCGACTGTCGGGCCGATGGAGCGAGGGCAGCGCTGCGCTGTCAGGCGCTCGAGGCCTTCCGAGAGCGATGCCTGCAGCTCGGCGTCCTGGGGCGGCAACCAGCCCCGCTGCTCCCGAAGGCGCGGTGGGAGGAGCTGGCGCCAAAAGACCGATGGCTGCGGCGGCGCATCGCCGGTGAGGGCCGGCTGTGGCGATTGAAGGGGAAGCTGAGCACGGCCGAGGAGGCCGAGGCGTGGCTCAAGGCATACCAGCCCTCGCCGGCGGGTACGCTCTATCTGCCGGTCGGCGTGCCGGGCAGCGGGAAGACGACCTGGGTGGCTAAGAATCTGCAGGGGGTGCCCGTCGTCTCGATGGACGAGATGCGCGAGCGGTTGCTGGGCAGCCGCAGCGACCAGAGCCGTAACCCAGAGGTCTACCACCTCTCCCGCGCGGCCCTGGCTGAGGCACTGCGGGCCGGCGAGCGGGTGGTGTGGGATGCCCAGAGCCACACCTGGGATGCGCGCTACGGACTGCTGACCCTCGCTCGCGAGCACCACGCCTACGTCATCACCATCTACTTTGATGTGCCGCTGGCTGTGGCGCTCGAGCGGAACCTCCGGCGAAAAGAGGTGGTGCCGGAGGAGGTGATCGTGCGCAACTATGGGCGCATGGAGGAGCCTCGTCCCTTTGAGGCGGAGGAAGTCTGGCGGGTTGACGCAGATGGACGGTGCGCTCGATACCGGTGGGACGAAAGCGTTGGCCTTTGAGCTTGGCTTTGACCTGGTTGGCGTGCTGGACCCGGCGCTGAGCCACGCGCCCGGCTGGGTGCGGTCGGTGCTCGTGCTGGGGTACGCCACGCTGGACGAGGCCTACGACTATAACGTGTATGTGGACGTACAGGGAGCACGCCGCTGGAGCAAGCTCGCCTACGAGGTGCTGGTCGCCCGGTCGGCGCGGCTTGCCTTGGCGCTGCGCGACCGCGGGGCACGCGCGGAGCCGCTGACCTTCGAGGACTCGGCGTCGCTGATCGATCTCCGCAAGGCGGCGGTAGCGACGGGCCTCGGGGTGCTGGGGAAGAACGAGCTGGTGGTCACGGCGCGTTTCGGGCCGCGGGTGCGCTTTGGCGCGGTCTTTACCGACCTGGAGTTGCCCTACGACCGCCCGCTGCGCGAGTACTACTGCTCGAGCTGTGTGCGTTGCCTTTCGGCCTGCCCGACGGGGGCGCTTGGGCCGTCGGGGCTGGACCGCTCCCGCTGCCTGGCCGATTTCGCGCCGAGCCGCGAGATGCTGGCGCTGCAGAAGCAGCTGCTGCGCCAGCTCAGCCCCTTTGCCCGGCTGCAGTGCAGCGCATGTGTCACGGCCTGCCCGATCGGGAGCAAGCTGGCGGTGCCGTACTGGGACGGGGAATAGAGCCGGGCCCCCGGGAAGGCACGAGCCGTATCAGGAGCGCAGGGCCTGCTCGAGGGCGCGGAGCAGGTCACCGTCGCGCTCGGGTGGGATGGTGCGGAGGTCCAGCAGGAGGCGGTCCTCTTCGATGCGGGCGACGACGGCGGGGTCGCCCAGCCGCAGCCGGCGGGCGAGGGCATCGGCCGAGGGGACGCGAAGCGCGGCCAAGAAGGTCGGGAGCGTCTCGCCGGGAAGGGAGCCGCCGCCGACGGTCGAGCGCCCCTCGATGACCTCGGCCTCGACGCCAAGGGTGCGGATGCCCTCGGCGAGGCGCCGGGCGCGCTCGCGGAGCATCTCCGCCGGGGCCGCGATCATCTGCCAGACCGGCAGCTCCTCAATGGCCCGCTCCTCGAGATAGCTGGCAAGGGTGGCGCCCATGGCCGCGATGGTGAGCTTGTCAACGCGCAGGGCACGGGTGAGGGGGTGGGTGCGCAGGCGACCGATCAGGTCGGCGCGGCCGACAATGATCCCCGCTTGCGGTCCGCCGAGGAGCTTGTCGCCGCTAAAGGTGACAAGGTCGGCGCCCGCGCGGAGGCACTCCTGCACGGTCGGCTCGTGGGCAAGCCCGAAGGCGGACGTGTCCAGGAGCGCACCGCTCCCGAGATCGACCGCGAGCACGAGGTCTCGCTCGTGCGCCAGGGCGGACAGCTCGGCGACCTCGGGCTGGTGCACAAAGCCGACGAGGCGGTAGTTGCTGGTGTGCACGTAGAGCAGCAGCGCCGTGTCGGGTCCGATGGCAGCCTCATAGTCGCGCACATAGGTGCGATTGGTCGTGCCAACCTCGACCAGGCGCGCTCCGCTCTGTCGGAGGACCTCGGGGATGCGAAACCCCCCGCCGATCTCTACGAGCTGCCCACGGGAGATGACGACTTGGCGGCCGGAGGCTAATGTGCTGAGGACGAGGAGGATGGCGCCGGCATTGTTGTTGGTCAGGAGGGCGCCCTCTGCGCCGGTGAGGCGCCGCAGCATCCCCTCAGCGTGCACGTAGCGGGAGCTGCGCCGCCCTGCGTCCAGGTCGTACTCCAGGTTGCTGTAGGCTGCAGCTTGGCTCATCGCCGCCAGCGCGCGGCTGCTCAGCGGTGCCCGGCCGAGGTTGGTCTGGAGGATCACGCCCGTCGCGTTGAGGACGGGGCGGAGGCTCGGGCTCAGCCAGGCCCGGGCGCGCCCCAGCGCGGCGAGTATCAGCGCCTCCGGCTCTGGCGCCGGCGCCCCCCGGCGGATCGTTGCGCGTGCCTCATCGAGGACCTCACGGATCGCGTCGGTGACCAGCGCCTGCCCGGCGCGCTCTGCCAGCTCGCGCAGCCGCGCATCGCGAAGGAGTGAGTCGACGCTCGGGAGGCGGCGGAGCAGGGCCTGCTCGTCGCCGCCCGGTGCTTTCGTGCCATCACGCATCGGCAGCAATCTCCATGGATGCGGCCGGTCCCGCTTGCAGCGTCGGCCGTGGTGGTGTGCTCCCGATATCCCTGGTCACCCCGGTCTACCCCCTATGGCTGCGCACCCGTCCAGGCGTAGATGGCGAGGTCCAGCCGGTCTTCCGTGTCAAAGGTTACGCCCTCCTCCTCCAGCAGGACGCGTTGCACGAGGCGCCCGTCCGGATAGCGTGCGCGGACGCTCAGGCCACCCTGACTGTTCACGACGCGGTGCCAGGGCAGTCCCTCCGGGCAGGAACGCATCGCCCAGCCGACCAGCCGGCCGCCGCGCGGCCGGCCGAGCATGCGGGCGATATCGCCGTAAGTGAGGACCCGCCCCGGCGGGATGGCCGCGACGATGGTGTAGACCCGATCGGCAAAGCGCTCGCTCACGGGTCGCCTCTCAATCCTCGGGCAGGCGGGCGTTGGGCTGGATATCCTGGTCCCAACCGGCAATCTCTCCCCGCCGGTAGCGCCAGTATCCAGCTGAGGCGACGATGGCGGCGTTGTCGGTGCAAAGCGAGGGGTGCGGGATACGGACCGGCACGGTCAACCGCTCGCGCATGGCCGCGCGCAGGCGGGCGTTGGCGGCCACCCCGCCGGCGAGGAGCACTTCGGCGGCGCGGTACTCCTCAGCGGCGCGGCGTGTCTTTTCGACGAGGACCTCGACCACGGCCTCCTGGAAGCTGGCGGCGAGGTCGGGGACGGCCAGGCGCTTCATCGCCCCGGCGGGAAGCGGCGCTGCCAGCTTTCTGCCTCTGAGGGTGGATTGCGCCTCGCTGCTCTGCACGAGGTGCAGCACTGCCGTCTTGAGGCCGCTGAAGCTAAAGTCAAAGCTCTCGCCGAGCCAGGCACGGGGCAGCGGGTAGGCGGCCGGATTGCCGTTCTTGGCCGCCTCCTGGATGGCGGGGCCTCCGGGGTAGCCCAGGCCGAGCAGCCGGGCGACCTTGTCAAAGGCCTCGCCGGCAGCATCATCGAGCGTCTGACCGAGGATCCGATATCTCCCGTGGTCGGACATCAGGGCGAGCAGCGTGTGCCCTCCCGAGACGACCAGGCATACGGCGGGCAAGCTCGGCGGCAGGGGCATCTCGTCGCCGGGGCGCACCAGCCAGTTGGCGTAGATATGGGCCTCGAGATGGTTGACGGCGACCAGAGGAAGGCCCTGAGAGAAGGCCATGCCCTTGGCCACGTTGAGCCCGACGAGCAGCGAGCCGGGCAACCCTGGACCGTAGGTGACGGCCACGGCATCGATCTCCGACCATGTGCAGCCGAACTGCTCGAGGGCCTCGCGCACGACGGGCACGATCATGAGGATATGCTGGCGCGAGGCCATCTCGGGGAAGACGCCGCCGTACTGGCGGTGCAGGTCGACCTGGGAGGCGACCACATTCGCCAGGATCAGCCGGCCATCTTCGACCACGGCTACCGCCGTCTCGTCGCAGGAGGTCTCGATGCCGAGGATCCGTGTCACGTCCACCTCATGGGGGCGCCTGCCACCTGGTACAGTGGCCGGCAGGCACCTGCCCGTCTTAGCGTACGATCGTGCGCCCCGGTACAGCATGGGCGAGCCGGAGGCGCTGCGCGAAGGGCCCCGGATACCGGCCCATCTGCGGCTCTCTCCGGTCAGCTTCCGCCCGTCGAGGGCTGGCTCTGGGAGAGAGGTGCCATGTAGAGCTTGGTCCCGCAGGTCAGGTACATGCGCTGCAGAGTCTCATCGACGAACAGGCCGCCGAGCTGGGTGAGCTGCAGTTGCCCCTCGGGCGCCCGGAACTGGCGGACGAACTCGCCCTGCTTGGTGAACTGCACGACGCGTGCCAGCCCGGCGTCGGCGACGTAAAGGTAGCCGCGGGTGTCGTCCTCGCCGCTGCAAAAGAGCGCGACCGGGTTGCGCAGCGGCTCGTCAAGCCCTGAGGTGCGGAACACCTGCTGCTCGCCGGCATAGAACTTTAGAATGGTGCCATCGGCGAGCAAGACATAGATGTTGCCGTCGATGGCCATATCGATGGCGCCGCTCAAGAGGCCCGGCGAGGGCTCGGTCAGATAGTCAAGGGGCGGGCTCGTGTACCCCCCGGCCGAGGGCACATACTTCATGATGCGGTCCTGCTGCGGGTCCAGAAGGTAAAAGTTGCCGTTGAACGCTCCGGCGGCCTGGGGCTTGCGCCAGGCCGCGCTATCGGCGACGGGCAGGACGGCAATGCCCTGCTGCGGGTCCCACTCAAGGAGTGAGCCACCGCGCTCGAGGATCAGCAGGTTGCTCTTTGTGCGCTCGCCGCCTGATGGCATCCACACCATGTCCACCAGCTCGCCGACAGCCACCCCACCGTAGGTCTGGCCTTTCTGCACCAGAGGTGCAGGCGCCGGAGCCTCGAGGGCATCGCCGGCCGGGGTCAGCAGGCGGTGGAAGACGCGGTCGGCACCGGTATCGAGGATGAACACGTCGGGGCCGCGCACGATCACGCGGGAGAGCCTAGCCTGGCCGGTCGCGTCGGCAAGGTCCGCGAGCTCCCACATGGTATAGAGGCGCTGGATAACGCTGGTGGCATCCAGCTCGTCCATGACCTGGCGGCGCAGGTCAAGCGCCGCAGGCTCCTGAGGGTCCAGCTGCAGCGCCTGGTCGATGAGCGAGATAGCCTGCAGCAGCGCCTGGCGTTGCTGGTCCCTCTGGCCCATCGTGACGATGCTGGCCCGGGCATCGCTCGCCTGGCGCAGGAGGGCTGCGATCTGCGCCCGACGCGAGCTCTCGTACTGGTAGCGGGTGATGAGGACGATAGCCAGAACCAGGACCGGCACCAGTATGGCCAGCACGCCGATCACGCGGCTGTCAAAGCGCCCGCGTGGTGCTGCGGGTGTGCGCCGGACCGGACGGGCCGGCCGGGCTGCCCCACTTCGCTGCGGCACGAGCCTGCGCGGCAACGCGCCGAGACCGTGCTGCGCCTGCTGAAGAAGTTGGCGGGCGGTGCCGAGCGCGCTCTCGACCGAGAGGGCAGGCCCCCGACGCCGGCGTGCGGGGCGGCGCACCTCTTCTACCTCTTCGAGCTCCTCGGGCGCCTCCTCGACGTCAGGCCACGGCACCAACACCCCTTCCGCCTGCACGCCGACGATCAGCACGTTCAGGTCCTGCTCACCCGCTAGGCGCCTGAGTTCCTGGGCGGCGGCATCGGGCCCGCGGGCGATGCCCTCAGCGATCACCTCCCCCGTTGCCAGCCGTGCAAGGGCCGGCGAGGCCAGGATAAAGGTATCGCCGGGCTCGAGGGCGGCGTGGTGGAACTGGGGCTCTATGACCCGCCGTACACCGAGGGGCGGTGAGGCGGCGCGCTCCGTGTCGGACGGAATGGCCTGGCGCAGCCAGGGAGAATCCTCGGGGCACCTGCGCAGGCTATCGGCCTGCCACAGGTAGGCGAGGGCGGGGCCGATCTGCCCGAGATAGAGCTGGCCGTCGCGCAGGACCGCGCAGGTCACACCGGCGACGCCCCGCTGCTCGCGCGGCGAGTTGAGATTCTCCTCGAAGAGCCACTCGTTGGCCGCTCGGAGTGCGGCCCCGATGGAGCCCGTAGTGCTGCCGGTGCCACGGTAGTACTCTTCGGTGATGATGCTCGCCAGCTGGTCGAGCACAAAACCGACATCGGGAAAGCCGCCGAGGACCTCGAGCAGGATGTACAGGTCGCCACGGCTGGGCCGCGCCCCGGGCGCAGCCGTCGCGTCGACCACCTTGATCTGGCGGGGCTGGGAGACCGGCTGCCCCTTGCTGATGCCAAACTGGCGGACAACCGTCTTGAGCTGGACATCCATATGACGACTCCTTGCCGGGCAACGCCGCGGCGGCCGGTCGTGGTTCGGGGACCGGCGTCCGGAGGCTACCGGACGCGTCAGCCGCCGGCTCGCGCTCTATTCCCACTCTATAGTCGCTGGCGGCTTGCTTGAGACGTCGTAGACGACGCGGTTAACCCCGGGAACCTCGTTGACGATACGGTGCGAGATGCGCGCGAGCACGTCATACGGGAGCCGGGCCCAGTCAGCCGTCATCGCATCCTCGGCCACAACGGCGCGCACCGCGACGACGTCCGCATAGGTGCGGTGATCGCCCATGACGCCCACGCTGCGCAGCGGCGTCAGGACGGCAAAGTACTGCCAGACCTGTCGGGCAAGGCCGGCGGCCGCAATCTCCTGGCGTACGATCCAGTCGGCGGCCCGCAGGGTCTCCAGGCGCTCGGGGGTGACCTCGCCGATCAGGCGCACTGCCAGGCCCGGCCCCGGGAAGGGCTGTCGCCAGACTATCTCCTCGGGAAGGCCGAGGGCGAGGCCGACCTGTCGGACCTCATCCTTGAAGAGGTAGCGCAGCGGCTCGACGAGCTTGAGGCGCATGTGCTCCGGCAGGCCGCCGACGTTATGATGGGTCTTGATCCGCGCCGCAGCCTTGCTTGCCGAGGTCGCGCTCTCGATGACATCGGGGTAGAGCGTGCCCTGGGCGAGATAGTCCACCTTCCCGAGGCGGCCCGCTGCCTCTTCAAAAACCTCGACGAACGTTACCCCGATGCGCTTGCGCTTCTCTTCAGGGTCGGTGACCCCCTTGAGCGCGGCGAGGAACCGGCTCGTGGCATCCACGTACTCGACCTTTACGCCGAGGTTCGTCTGCAGGGCCTGGAGCGTCTCCTCGGCCTCTCCCTTTCGAAGCAGGCCGTTGTTCACGAACACCGCCGTGAGCTGCTCGCCGACGGCACGGTGCACGAGCGTCGCGGCCACCGCCGAGTCGACGCCTCCCGAGAGGCCGCAGATGACCTTCCCCTGGCCGATCTGCTCGCGGAGTCGGGAAACAGTCTCTTCGATGAACGAGGCTGGGGTCCACGAACGCTGGCAGCCGCAAACGCGCTCGGCAAAGTTGCGCAGTATCTCTCTGCCCTGAGGGGTGTGGACGACTTCGGGGTGAAACTGCAGGCCGTACAGGCCGCGCGTCGGGTCGCCCATGGCCGCGACGGGGGCATTGTCGGTGCAGGCGAGCACCCGGAACCCCGGGGGCAGTTGCTCCACGCGGTCACCATGGCTCATCCACACGTCGAGCTCGGGCCCGAGCCCGGCAAAGAGGGGGCTGTCGGTAGTTAGAAGCCGCAGCCGGGCAGGGCCATACTCGCGCCGCGGCGCCGGTGCCACGTGGCCGCCGAGGTGCTGGCTGAGGAGGTGCATGCCGTAGCAGATGCCAAGGATCGGCCAGCCTGCGCGATAGATGTCCTCGCGGAGCCGGGGTGCCCCGGGCTCGTAGACGCTTGCGGGCCCACCGGAGAGGATGAGTCCCTTCGGCTGCAGGCGCTCGAGCTCTTCGAGGGTGACATCGTGGGGCACGAGGGTCGAGTAGACCTGGCACTCGCGCACGCGTCGCGCGATGAGCTGGCTGTACTGCGAGCCAAAGTCGACGACCACAATCGTCTCGCGGGGCTGTGCTGTACCCGCCGGCCCGCCGGTGCTTTCTGCCACTTCCGCCATACTATCCAGGCCTACTCCTCGAACTCGATCCGGCCATCCGCCATGCTGCGGATGGTAACCAGGCTCTCGATGGGCACGCCGAGGCCGGCAAGGAGGCGCCGGCCGCCCTCGAAGGACTTTTCGATCACCGCCCCGATGCCCACGAGGGTTGCCTGAGCCTGCTGTACAATACGGGCGAGGGCGGCGATGGTCTGGCCGCTGGCCAAAAAGTCGTCGATCACCAGCACCCGGTCGGTGGCCGAGAGGATCTCGGGCGACACGTACAGCTCGACGATGCGCCCCTTGGTGTGGGAGGGGGCCGTCTCCCGGAAGGCTTCCGCGGGCATGGTGACCGGCCTGACTTTGCGGGCATAGACTACGGGGACGTGCAGCGCCAGCGCGGTGGCGAGGGCGGGCGCGATGCCCGAGATCTCGGCGGTAAGCACTTTGGTGGCCTGTGCGGCCGCAAAGCGCCGGGCCAGCTCCTCGCCAACGGCGAGCATGAGCTGTGCGTCGACCTGGTGGTTGATGAAGGTGTCGACCTTCAGGATGCCGTGGCCGAGGTTGCGGCCTTCGGCCAGAATGCGCTGGCGCAGAAGCTCCATTCCTCTCGCGGGCCCCTCTCTCCGGCCGGGATGCCCCGGCCGGTCGGGTGCGATTATACCGCACCGGGATGGTGCTGACAAGTGTTTGGGAGGGTCGCCCTGACGGGCGGCGCTTGCCCGATCTCTTGCTTGGCGTAGAATGGGACCCGCCGCAGTTCCCATTACAGCGGGCATCTATGCGGCCGGGAGACCTCCTCGGCCGCGTGGTCCGGGACGAGGGGGCTCGACGCGAGAGGACCGTCCATGACCCAGACTGCGCACCGGCTCTTGTCGCTCGCCTACTGGCTCGAGGCCGATCCCGACCCGCTTCGCGGGGTGGCCCTCGCGCTGTACCTGGCGCTGGGCGCCGCCCTGGCGCTTGGGCTGGTCTGGCGGGTGAGGATATGGGGACGGCACCGCACTGCACCGGGCTTGCGGGCCATGGAGGTGGCGCTCTGTGCCCTGGGCCTGGCGGGGGTTGCCGGAAGGCTGGCCGGGGTGCGATGGCTCTCGGTGAGGGCGTGGGTCGGGGCCTCGGTGGCAGGGGTGGTAGCCCTCCTGGTCCTCGAGGCGTGGCTGCTCCCGGACTGGCCGATCCTGTGGGAGGCCTGCCGCGACGTGTGGGCCTGGCGGCCCTGCTCACGGCGGCTGAGCGGCCGGGCGACGGCAGTGCTGGCGGCGGCGCACCTCGTGGCGTTGAGCGCCGCCCTCAGGCTGGCAGGCTTGCCGGCCTGGGCCGGGCCGGTGCTCGTGGGAGCGCTCATAGTGGTGCCTGCTGTGGCGCAGGGGCGCCGTGGGGAACCCGGGGCCGTAGTGCTGGGGCTGAGTGCACTCTTCCCGGCCTACCTCATGGCCGGCCTGGAGGTTGCGCGCCGCGTGGCGGTGCGTATGGGCGGGCAGGCAGGCGATCCCCTGCCCCTCGGGCCGGTGCTGGCGATCCTACTGGGCTACATCCTGACCTATCAGCTCTACGGCTCCTGGCCGGCGCGGCGGCGCCGGTTACTTGCCTGGGTACCGTCCCTCCTTGTCTTTGGGGGCACGCTTATCTGGGCTGCCTGGGCGTATCTCTCGCTGTACGCGCGCGGCGTCACAGGGAGCGACCCCTACTGCTATGTGCAGATGGCCGTCGACGTGATGCGCCATGGGAGCCCGCTCCATCGCTTTCCTCTGGCCGCGCTGGCCGAGCGCTTGCAGATTGACGTGCTGCCGGCGATGCACGTGGGCTACCGCGAGCCGCTGGACGCCTTCACGCGCGCGGCGACCGTGTGGCCGGCGGGCCATTCGGTGTTGCTGGGCCTGGCGGGGCGGCTGGGGGGAGAGTCGGCTATCTATCTGGCAACGCCGGCTATGGGCCTCGTCTCCGTGGCCGTCACGGCCTGGCTGGGGGTGCTGCTCTTCACAGACCTCGACCCGCCGCTGCGTGCGCTGGTCGGCGCTCTGGCGGCTCTGATGGTGGCCACCTCCTTTGAGCAATTCCGTTGGCTCCTGGTGCACATGGCAGACGTGTCGGCGCAGCTGTTCTCGAGCCTGACGGTCGCCCTCGCCTGGCTGGGAGCGCGGCGCGGGCGATGGGGCTGGACCGTCGCGGCCGGCTTTGCGCTGGGCCTGGCCTACTGGACCCGCCATACGCAGCTGATGGTCGCCGCTCCTGCACTCCTTCTGCTGGCAAAGGGTCGAGAGCCGACGGACCGGCGCGAGCGCCTGCTGAAGGGAATCGCCTTTCTCCTTGCGGCGCTCGCGGCGGCGATGCCGGACCTGGCCTATCACCGGCAGGTCTTTGGCTCGCTGCTGCGGCCCGAGTCTGAGGAGCTGGCGCTCTATTCCCTGGGCGCCGTGCCCGCGACGACCGCGTCGCTGGTCAGGGCGTGGCTCGCCGGGGGCGAGCTCGGCTACCTGGCGCCTTTCCTTCTGGTGGGTGCACTGGCGCTCGGCCGATGGGACCGGCTGGCAGCGTGGACACTGGCGCTCTGGGTTGTTATGCCCTGGGCCATCCAGGCTCCCTACGTATCGCTACGGCTGCGCGACCTCCTGCCCGCGCTGCCGGCGCTGGCGCTCGTGGCTGCCTACGGGGCTGCGCGCGCCCTGGGCTGGCTGGCGGCTCGGCGCAGAGAGGCCGCCGTGGCCCTGGCACTGGCCGTGGTGGCGCTCCTGTGGCTGCGGACGGCGGGGACGGTATCGATCCCGCGGTCGCGAGCCTTCGACAACTTTGGCTACCTCTGGGCCACGCAGCGGAGCGAGTTCGCAAGCATCCGTGCCGTGACCGAAGAGGATGCAGCGATCGGCTGCACGCTCAACAGCGGGCCGGTCGCGCTCTATGCAGGGCGGGACACGTTCCGGCCGGCCGACTGGCCTGCGCAGGAGATCGAGCGCTTCCTCCGGGCCCTCTGGGCCGACGGGCGGCCCGTGTACCTGCTGGATGACGGCGAAGCGATGTCGGCGGTCATGGCGATGGTGATGGAGTATGGCCGGCTGGAGCCGGTCGATGTGCTCGAGCGTATCCCCTATTTCCATCGCGATGCGGGGAGCGAGCTTGCGGATGTGCGGCTCTATCGGCTGGAGCCGAAGTGAGCTGGCGATCAGCGCAGCCGGCCGCCGACGTGATCGGGAGGCGACGCAAAGTCGGTCTGGACTTGATGGCTCTCTTCGGCTATAATCCTGCCGACATGCAGTCTGCGGGCGGAGGAGGATGGGCACGCTCTACATCGTGGCGACGCCGATCGGGAACCTGGAGGATATCACCCTGCGCGCGCTGCGCATCCTCCGGGAGGTTCGCCTGATTGCTGCCGAGGATACCCGCACGGCCCGCAAGCTGCTCAGCCGCTACGACATACACACGCCGACTACCAGCTACTTCACGCACAATCAGGTGCTCAAGACGCCCTACATTCTCGAGCAACTGGCGGCCGGCGATGTGGCGCTGATCTCCGAAGCCGGGACGCCAGGCGTATCAGACCCCGGTGCCGAGTTGGTGCGGGCGGTCATCGCGGCGGGCTATCCGGTGGTAGCCATTCCGGGGCCATCAGCGGTGCCGACGGCCATGGCCGTCTCGGGGTTCCCGGCGGATCGCTTCGTGTTCCTGGGCTTCCTGCCCCGGCGCTCCAAGGAGCGGCGGGCACTCCTCGCGCAGGTGGCCGCGCTCCCTTGGACCGTGGTCTTTTTTGAGGCCCCGCACCGGGTGCTCGACAGCCTGGAGGACGTCGAGGCGGTCCTCGGCGACCGCCCCGCCGTAGCGGCCCGTGAGCTGACCAAGATGCACGAGCAGGTTCAGCGGGGCACCATCTCTGAGTTGCGGGCTGCGCTCGTTGCGGGCGACACCCGGGGCGAGTTCACCTTTGTCGTGGCAGGCGCGCCGGCGCCGGAGAGGCCGGCCTGGAGCCGCGAGGCGGTGGCCGAGGTGCTGCGCGAGCGTCTGCGGGAGGGCATCCCGGCGCGGCAGGCGGCGAGGGAAGTGGCCCGAGCCGCGAGCTGGAAGGTACGGGACGTCTATCAGCTCTACACAGAGCTGAAGCAGGAAACGTCGCACTGACGAGAGCCGGCGGGGTGCAGCCCGCCTTGTGCAGGAGGATACATGGACCCATTGGACGACCTCGCCTACCTGGGACGGCTCGATACCGGCCAGATGCTGGACCGCATCCAGGAGTTCCCGGAGCAGTGCCAGGTAGCGTGGGAGAACGCGGCCCAGTTCGCCTGGCCGCCGAGGCCTGAGGGGCTCGAGCACATCGTCATCGCCGGCATGGGCGGTTCCGCCATCGCCGGCGAGCTGCTGGCGCACCTGGTCGCCGATAGCTGTGCCGTGCCGATCTTTCTGCACCGTGACTATGGGGTGCCGGCCTTTGTGGGTCCTCGCAGCCTGGTCGTTGCCTCGAGCTACTCGGGCAACACCGAGGAGACTCTGAGCGCGGCCCGCGAGGCGCTGGCACGCGGGGCGACGGTGGTGGCTTTGAGCACCGGAGGCGAGTTGGCCAGGCTGGCCGCTGAGGCGGACCTGGCCCACTATGAGATCCGGTACCAGTCCAAGCCGCGTGCAGCGCTCGCGCACTCGCTTTTCCCTCTGCTCAACCTGCTACAGAGCCTCGGCGTGCTGGCGGACCAGAGCCGGGCGGTGCAGGACGCGGTGGGCACCCTCAGGGGCCTGCGCTCCTCCATCGGCGCGCAGGTGCCGGCACGTAGCAACCTGGCCAAGCAGGTCGCCCACGGCCTTGAAGGGCGGCTGACCATCCTCTATGCTGCCGAGTTCCTCGCTCCGGTGGCCCATCGCTGGAAGACTCAGTTGAACGAGAACACCAAAGCCTGGGCCTTCTATGAGGTGCTGCCGGAGCTGAACCACAACGCCATCCTCGGCTATGACCAGCCCGACGAGATCACCAGCGACGCCTTTGTGGTGCTCCTGGATTCGCGGCTGTACCTTGACCGGAACAGACGTCGGGTTGATGTGACGCGAGAGGTTCTCACCCGTGCCGGGGTGGACCATCAGGTGATCGAGCCGCAGGGGCAGAGCAGGCTGGCGCAGATGCTCTCAGCCGTACATCTCGGCGACTATGTGAGCTTTTACCTGGCGGCTCTCTATGGGATCGACCCGACGCCAATGGGAGCGATCGACCTGCTGAAGGAGCGGCTGCAAGAATCCACCGGCCGCCCCTGAGCGCCCGTAGCCAGGCTGGACGCCAAGACCTTTGCCGTGAACAGCGACTGGGACTCTGGGAACCTCAACCGAGGGGCCGGTGGCCCCGGGACACAGCCTTACGAAGGGCGGCTGCGTGGCCTGCTGCGGCGCGCCGAAGAGGCAGCCCGGCGCGGCCAGCGTGCCGAGGCCCGGAGGCTCTTTCGCCAGGCCCTGATCCTCGACCCGGAGTGCGAGGAGGCCCTGCTCTGGCTCGGTTACCTCGCCGGGACCCCGCAACAGAGCCTGGAGTACCTGCGTCAGGCACAGGCCTGCCACCCGAACAGTCCCCGTGTGCGCGAGGCGATCGCCTGGGCCGAGGAGCGGATGCGGGAGGTGATGGGTCCGGTGCCCGGGCCGGAGGGCAAGCCACCCGAGCTCTCCGGCCAACTGCCGGGGCGGGCGGGGCACGGCGCCA
>ENA-ORXB01001021-ORXB01001021.1-sediment-metagenome-genome-assembly--contig:-NODE-1021-length-39949-cov-4.385835_pt1 | contig 39949 bp, 30 predicted proteins | sample MGYA00237863_ERZ511475 | MGnify/ENA primary metagenome ERZ511475 (study PRJEB26305, sample SAMN06343858) | sediment metagenome | isolation source: hot spring sediment | place: Canada: British Columbia... | reverse complement strand
AGCGACCGGGCGGCTACCATTGTCGCCAGGTCACCCGATCCTGGCAACTGGACCGCAGGGGACATTCTATACAAGGGGCGCGGGGTGGGGGCAGAAACCGGACGAGGGGCGCCACATCTTTGAGGAGCGCTAGAGCAAGTGGTAAGGACAGACGACCTGAAAAGGCCCAACTCCAGCCCACTCCAGATATCTCCCCTCCCCGGGCGGCCGCTTCGGTGGCCGCGCGGGATGGCGAACCAGGAGAGGTCGGCGACGGCGTCGTCGAACACCGACTGCATCCGGGCCGTAATGGGTGACTCGCCCATTCCGGCCCTTCTGGTGTAGAATAGGAACTGCAGGCCCAGGCGGACACTGACGAGACGAGCGGCCCGCCTGGGCCGGAAATCCGGCAATGAGCAGACCCAACCCGACGCGTGGCCTGATCACGAACGTCCAGCGCTTCTCCATCCATGATGGCCCCGGTATACGCACGACCGTGTTCCTCAAGGGCTGTCCGCTCCGCTGCTTCTGGTGCCACAATCCCGAGACGTGGCGGCCAGAGCCCGAGGTGCAGTTCTTCCCTACACGGTGTGTTGGCTGCGGGGCGTGCGTCCATCGCTGCCCGCAGGGCGTGCACCTCCTGGCTGACGGCCGACACTCCCTCCGGCGGGAGCTGTGTCGCGCGTGTGGCCGGTGTGTCGAGACCTGCTACGCCGAGGCCCTGGTCCTCTGCGGGCGTTGGTGGGAGCCCGAGGAGCTGCTGGCCGAGCTGCTGCGCGATCGCCCGTTCTATGAGCAGTCGGGCGGAGGGATCACCCTCTCGGGCGGAGAACCGCTGGCTCAGGCGGATTTCTGCCGGCGTGTATTGGAGCTGTGCAAGGGCGCGGGTCTGCACACCGCCATCGAGACCGCCGCCATCGGCCCATGGGAGGACCTCGAGGGGCTGCTGGCCTCGCTGGACCTCGTGATCGTGGACGTCAAGCACGTGAACGATGCCCGCCATCGGGAGGCTACGGGGGCCTCCAACCGACAGATCCTGGCCAACCTGCGGCGGCTGGCGGCCGTCGGGAGGCCGCTGATCGTCCGGACGCCGGTGGTGCCCGGAGTGAACGACACGCCGGAGGCCATCGCCGACATCGCCGGGATGATAGCCCGGTTTCCCAACCTGCTCTACTACGAGCTGATGCCCTTCCACAGGCTTGCGGGGGGCAAGTATGAGAGCCTTGGCCTTCCCAACCCTGCGGATTCGCTCGAGGCGCCGTCGCGCGAGGCCATGACGGCCCTCGCCGAGTGTGCGCGGGGCACAGGGGTTCATGACGTGCGAGTGGGATGAAGACAGTGCCGGGTCCGTGCGGCCCTGCCTGCACCCGGTGCAGCGGGAGGGCGCGTGACCCTGGCGAGGGTTAGACCTTGGAGCTACTCAGGAGGGCTGGAGTGCGGATAGCGGTCGTCAGCGATGAGATCAGCGAGGATTTCGCCGAGGCTGTCGAGCTGGGCACCTTGCTGGAGATCGATACCTACGAGCTGCGCTGGGTGCGCCCACCCGGCGGTCTGAGGCATAGGCGCATCGGGGAAATCAGCGACGACGCTGCTGCCACCCTAGCCGCTACGGCGAGGCGTCACGGAGTGACCATCAGCGCCCTCTCGCCTGGGCTCTTCCATGGGCGCTGGGACGACCTGACCCTCGGGTACGAGTTCGCCCGTCTGGATAGAAGCCTGCACCTTGCCCAGATTCTGGGCGCGAAGGCCATCGTCGTGCACGGCTTCCGCCCGCCCGACGACCGGCGAAACGGCGTGTGCCCGCCGACGGTCATCGAGGTGCTCTCCGAGGCGGCGAGCCGGGCCCGGGAAGCCGGCTGCGTCCTGCTCCTCAGGAACGCCCCGGATAGCTATGCGGATAGTGGCGAGCATACAGCCTCGATCGTCCACGCGGTGCACTCGCCTGCCCTGGCTGTATCCTGGGACCCGTGCCACGCCGTCAGAGCAGGTGAGACGGCCATCCGCGACGGGTACGAGTGGGTAGCGCCGTTTGTGCGTGACGTGCGCGTCAAGGACCAGCGCTGCGACGAGCACGGCTACGAGTACACCGTACTCGCCGAAGGCATGATGGACTGGATCGGGCAACTCGCCGCCCTCAGACGGGATGGCTATCAGGGCACGGCCACCCTCGGGGCACAGATCGAGCCGCGCCTGCTGAGCACCATGCAGAGCCTGGATGCACTGCGCAAGCTGATGCGGGCCGTGCGGGCAGCATAGGCGTGCGGCAGGGTCCGCACGGGGAGGTGAACGCCATGCCTGTGGAGACAATGGCCCCGCGCGAGCGGTGGCTGGCCGTGCTCACCCGGCGCACGCCCGACCGGGTGCCCATGGACTACTGGGCGACCCCCGAGTTCACGGACAAGCTTATCCGGCATCTCGGCTGCAGCAGCGAGCGCGAGGCGCTCGAGGCGCTGCACGTGGATTTCGTGGTCGGCGTTCACCCGCGCTACGTCGGTCCGCCCCTGCCCGAAGGGACCGACATGTACGGATGCCGCTACCGCAGGGTGGACTATGGTACCGGCAGCTACGACGAGGTCGTGTACCATCCCCTCGCGCAGTACGGCTCGGTCGAGGAGATCGAGCGCAACTACACCTGGCCGAGCGTGGACTGGTTCGACTTTCGCACGATCCCCGAGCAGCTCAAGGGGAACGAGCGGTACCCGATCCGCGGTGGCGGCTCGGAGCCGTTCCTAACCTACAAGAACCTGCGGGGGCAGGAGCAGGCCTTCATCGACCTCGTCGAGAACCCTGAGATCGTCCACTACTGCCTGGACAGGCTCTTCTCCTTCGCCTACGAGTATACCCGGCGCATCTATGAGCAGATTCCGGGGCAGGTGACCTTCTCCTACGTGGCGGAGGATATGGGCGGGCAGAACGATCTGATGTTCTCGCCCGCCCAGATCCGCGAGTTTCTTCTGCCCCGCATGAGGCAGATGATCGACCTGGTTCACAGCGCGGGGGCCTTTGTCTTCCATCATAACGATGGCAACTGCCGGCGCATCATCCCCGATATGGTCGAGGCCGGGATCGACATTCTGAACCCCATCCAGTGGCGAGCGAGGGGAATGGACCGGGAAGGGCTGAAGCGTGACTTTGGTGACCGGCTCGTCTTCCACGGCGCCATGGATAACCAGTACACGCTGCCCTTTGGCACGACCGACGAGGTGCGCCAGGAGGTGCTGGACAACCTGCGCATCCTCGGGCAGGGCGGCGGCTACATCCTCGCGCCGTGCCACAACATACAGCCGCTCACGCCGCCGGAAAACGTCGTGGCGATGTACGAGTGCTGCCTGGAGAACGGCTGGTACTGAGGGGACGGACCGCGCCCCTGCGAGATTGACAACCGAGCCGCCCGGGCATATACTGAAAGTGTAGGGGCTGTGAGCGAGGAGCAGCCCAAAGGGAGGTACCCACCTATGAATGGCCTGGCGGTGCGGGCCGCGAAAGAGCCGCGCAAAGGACACTGAGGCTTTGACATGCCTTGGTGTCCTTTTTATTTCTGACCCGACAGGCGCGAGATGCCGGGGCTCGCCGGGTGGGCAAAGACGCCCAGATTACCCAGGAAAGGGGAGAGAAAATGGACTCCGGGATGATCAGCAAGATCGAGAAGGCGAGGCGCTACGCGGAGGAGCGGGATCGCATCCGATTTCAGAACTTGAGCGTCACTTTTCGTGGCGAGCACAACACATATAATGTGTCGTACCATCAGGGACGTTGGTCGTGTGAGTGTGGTTTCTTTGCATCGCGTGGCCTGTGCAGCCATACCATGGCATTGGAGCGGGTCCTGAGGGGGATGCTCGTCCCCGATGGCGAGGACCTTGCCGAGCTGAGCACCTCCGGAGCGGAGGCGATGGCCCGTTAGGGCGACGAGCAGCATCAGGCATCGCTCGCCACGGGCAGGTGCCGGGCCGTGGCGAGCGATGCTTTTTGTGAGGATGAGACATGAAGCGTTGGTACGTCTGGTTCGGTGCAGCCATCAGCATGATTCTGGTCTACAGCACGCTGCGAGGCCTGCGCCTCGGCGAGGTCTGGCAGGCGCTGCGCAACGCCAACTACTGGTGGCTCATCCCGGGCGTGGCGGTGTACTTTCTGGCCGTCTGGGCGCGGACGTGGCGATGGCACTATCTGCTCCGCCCCGTGAAGGCGATCAGCCTCGGGCGTCTCTTTCCGGTCGTGGTCATCGGCTACATGGGCAACAACGTGTACCCGGCGCGCGTCGGCGAGCTGATTCGCGGCTACGTCCTGAAGCGCAAGGAGGATGTGCCCTTCTCCGCCTCGTTAGCCACCATCGTGGTCGAGCGCATCTTTGATGGCGTGGTGATGCTTTTCTTCGTTTTCGTGGCGCTGCCTCTCACGCCGCTGCCGTCGGACCTGCGCCGGGTGGTGATCCTCTCCAGCCTGCTCTTCTTTGGGCTCCTTGCGGCCTTTTTCGCCCTCGCAAGCTCGCCGCAGCGGACGCAGGCCATCTACGGGCGGCTCGCCGACCGGCTCCTGCCCGAGAGATTACGGGCTCGGACAAAGGCGGTGCTCGACCGCTTCATGGAGGGCCTCCGCTCCCTGCGAAGCAGCCGGGACATGGCGATGGTCTTTATCACCTCGGTCGCCATCTGGCTCACCGAGACGGTCAAGTACTGGTTTGTGATGCACGGCTTTGGCTTCTCCGTCCCCTTCTATGTGCTGATGCTCATGGCAGCGGTGGTCAACCTGGCCACCACCATTCCCTCGGCGCCGGGCTATGTGGGCACGTTTGACAAGCCCGGCATCGAGGTCCTGGAAGGCTTTGGGGTCGCCAGAGGACTGGCTACCGGCTACACCCTGGTGCTGCACGGGGCGCTGTGGTTCCCGATCACACTCTTGGGGGTCTACTACATGTGGCGCGAGAGCGTGAGCTGGCGGGACTTTGGCGCCGCCCGCGAGACCCGCGAGGCGGAGAGCAGCGAGGCCGGGGTACAGGCCGACGTGAGCTAGCACCTCCTGCGCCCTGGTGCGCAGGGGGACGAGGATGTTGTAGGAGGAGCAATGCGGATCGGCATCATCGGCGGCGGCGTCACCGGTCTTACCGCCGCCTACGATCTGGCCGGCGCCGGGCAGGAGGTCATCCTGTGGGAGGCGCGGCAGCAGCTCGGAGGGCTCGCCTCGGGCTTTAGAGATGAGGGCTGGGACTGGCCGCTGGACCGCTTCTACCACCACCTGTTTGCCTCGGACCAGGCAGCGCAAGAGCTGAGCCGCGAGGTGGGCGCGGAGGTCTTTTTCCGGCGGCCCGAGACGGTCATCTGGCACCGGGATACCATGGAGCCCTTCGACAGCCCCCTGGCCGTGCTCCGCTTTCCGCACCTGAACCTGCCCGAGAAGCTGCGCGCCGGCCTGGTGGTCCTCTACCTCCGTTTGCTGCGGGACTGGCGTCCCCTCGAAGGAGTCCGCGCCGAGGAGTGGCTGCGCCGCACGATGGGCGCAAGAGCCTATGAGGTGCTCTGGCAGCCGCTCTTCGAGGGCAAGTTCGGCGAGGACTATCGGGAAGTCAACATGGCCTGGTTCTGGGCACGCATCTCCAAGCGCACCAAGGCCCTGGGCTACTATGTGGGCGGCTTCCAGGCTTTCGCGGACCGCCTCGGCAGCGCTGTCACAAGCCGTGGCGGCCGCGTTGAGGTTGGCTCAGAGGTGCACGAGGTGCGGCCGCTGGCCGGGGGAGGCTACGAGGTCCACCTCGGCGGCTCATCCGTGACGGTCGATCGGGTCGTGGTCACCGTCGGGCCACGGGCGGCGCTGGGCCTCCTTCCCGGGCTGCCCGAGGCGTACGCCGAGCAGCTGCGGCGCCTGCGCTCGCTCGCCGCCATGACGGTCGTCCTGGCGCTGGACCGGCCGCTCACGCGCGGCCTGTACTGGGTGAACCTGCCCAAGCGGGTGTTCCCGTTCCTCGCCCTTGTCGAGCATACCAGCTATATCGACCGCAGCCACTATGGCGGCGACCATCTCGTCTACCTGGGCGACTACTTGCCCGAGAGCCATCCGCATTTCCGGATGAGCAAGGACGAGCTTTTGCAGGTATACCTCCCGGCGGTGCGGCGCATCAACCCGGCCTTCGAGGAGAGCTGGGTCCGCAAGAGCTGGCTCTTCCGGGAGCGCGAGGCGCAGCCGTTCACACCCCTGCATCACTCGCGAGCCATCCCCCCACTGCGCACGCCCCTCCGGGGGCTGTATGTGGCCAGCATGAGCCAGGTCTATCCCTGGGACCGCGGCACGAACTATGCCGTCGAGATCGGGCACGAGGTCGCCCGGGCGGTGCTGGAGGACGTGTGACGGAGGACCTTTTGCCCCGACGAGGGAAAGGGGTATAATCTTTGCCATCCGCCACATCGTCGAGGCTGCGGCGCTCCTCGCCGCGGCCCCAGTTCAGACCCGCCGGGGGTCAAGGCCATGTCCGAAGTATGCCCTCAGCCCAGGATCGCCAGTCTGAAGCTTGCCTTCCAGCCACGCACCGAGGGTTTCATCGCTGATGAGCTCAGGGCCCTGCGCCGCTATGGCCCGCTTCTCCTGACTCTGGACCCTCCGGAGGCTACCGGCCTGCCCTCTGAATCCGTCAGGTCTCTCGGGCAGGCGGGGCCGTTCACGCGTCAGCTCAACCGGCTGGCCTTGAGGATGCGGCACATGGCGCCCTACTTTGCCGGGCAGATACGCCGCGAGGGTTGCCGCCTGGTGCATGCCCAGTCCGGCCTGGAGGCGCCCTACGGCGCATGGCTCGCCCGGCGGACCCGTCTGCCTCTCGTCGTCACCTTTCGCGGCCCCGAGCTGAGCCCGGGCGGGCCGCGGCAGGCCGTCGAGCGGGTGTTTGCCGAGGGACAGCTCTTCCTCGCCAGCGCCCGGTCGGTGCGCAAACAACTGGTGGACCTCGGGGCACCCGAGGAGCGGGTGCGGGTGCATCATCCCGGTGTTGACCTCGACCGCATCCCCTTTGCCGAGCGGCGCCCGGATGGCGACGGCCCGGTGAACGTGTTAATCGTCGGGCGGATGGTGGAGCGGAAGGGAATCGGCTATGCGCTGCAGGCCTTTGCCAGCGTTCGCCGCTATCAGCGCCGGCTGGCGTTGACCCTGATCGGAGATGGCCCCGAGCGCCCGGCCATCGAGGCACAGCTACGGCAACTCGGCCTCACGGATACGCGCGTGCTCGGCTGGCAGCCCCGCGAGGTTGTTCTCGCCGAGATGCTGCGGGCCCATATCTACCTGCAGCCCAGCGTCACCGCCGCCGATGGCGACGCCGAGGGCATCCCTCTGGCGCTCGTAGAGGCGCAGGCTACCGGGCTGCCGGTCATTGCGACCTGGCACTCGGGCATACCCGAGGTCGTGGTTGACGGACGGAGCGGCTACCTGGTCTCCGAGCGTAACTCCCATGGTCTGGCCGAGCGCCTGCGTCAGCTTGTGGAGCATCCGGAGACCTGGGGCCCATTCGGGCGGGCCGGCCGGGATGCGGTGGAGCGAGACTTTTCCCTGCGCCGGCAGAGCGCGACCCTCGAAAGCTACTACGACGAGCTGCTCGCAAGCACCTGAGTCAGGGCCGGCGCTGCGGGTCGGGTCACACGAGGCTGCAGCTCGGGGCCGCACCGCTGAGGAGGTTGCCTCTGCGATGAGGGGCGCTCCCGTCCCAGAGGAAGCGGACCGGCTGCGATGGCGGACAGGGTACCGAGGAGGTTTCTATGCGCATCGGCATTGATGGGCGCGTGCTGCGCGACGACTACCCCGGTATCGGACGCTACGTGTACAATCTCCTCCTGGCGCTGCAACCCCAGCTCGAAGGGGATACGCTGGTTGTCCTCTACGACCCCGCGGTGAAGAGCCGCTACGACCTCAAGGCTCTGGCATCGCTTGCGGGCGTGGAGCTGGTGCCCGCCCCGGTGCCCCCACAGGCGCTTTCTCAGCTGTGGAAGCTCGGGAAGCTGATCGCCGGGCTCAGGCTCGACGTCTTCCATGGGCCCTACTTTCCGGCTGCCTGCCGCCCGGTAGGCGTGCCCATGGTGCTCTCTCTGTATGACCTCATACCCATGGTCTATCCCGCGTCGATGCCCTCGGTGCCGGCGAGGCTGGCCTACGGTGCGGCCGTGCGGCTTGCCGTCCGGAACGCGCAGCGCATCATTGTCTGCTCACAGGCGGTGCGCGGCGACCTCGAGCGGCTCCTGAAGGTACCATCGGAGCAGGTGACAGTCATTCCGGGGGCGGCAGCGCCCGTGTTCCGGCCCTCATCGGACGCGGCCGTGCGTCAGACCCGGGAGCTGTACCGGGTGCCTCAACGCTACATTCTGCACGTCGGCGTGAACAAGCCACACAAGAACCTGGAGACCCTTCTGGAGGCCTACCACCGGTACTACACGCGGACGCCCGCTGAGGGTCGGGCCAGCCTGGTGCTCGTAGGCGAGCACGACCCGCGATACGTCACGCCGCGGCGCTGGGCCGCGCAGTTGGGCCTGGCGCGCTCGGTGCTCGCTCTAGGGAACGTACCGGACGAGGACCTGCGGGACCTGTACACGGGGGCGTCGTGCGTGGCCGTGCCGTCACTCTACGAGGGATTTGGGCTGCCGGTGCTCGAGGCGATGGCCTGTGGCGCGCCGGTCGTATGCAGCTCGAGCTCGGCCCTGCCCGAGGTCGCCGGGGACGCGGCCATTCAGCTGGACCCCCGGGACACGGTGGACTGGACGCGCACGATCACACGCCTTCTCGAGGACCAGGCCCTGCGCGAGAGCCTGCGTGCGCAGGGCCTCAACCGGGCAGCCCGGTTCTCGTGGGAGGCTACAGCCCGGGCGACCCTCGAGGTTTACCGCGCCGTCGCGCAGAGGTAGCCCGGGGCGAGGCAGGAAGACAACCGGTCGGCCTCACGGTCTCACTCCCGAGCAGGCGCCAAGGTGCCTGCTCGGGAGTGTGGCAAGTCAGCGACAGAGGCACGCCTACCGGCTGATGCTCATCACATTCTCGGGAGCCTTGATCTCCTTCACCGTCCCCCGTGTAACGTCAAACTCGGAGTGGAAGGTGCTCGCCTCCGCATCCTCAGAGCTCTTGCCCTTCCAGTCCACCCGGGCTCGGACGATAGCCTTGGTGCTCTTCTCGATCCACGCAAAGGCCTCGTACTCCCACTCGACGCCCTGGGCTTCGGCAACCGCGCCGCTGATCCCCGCGGTCGACAGGTCGTATTGGATCTGGTACTTGTCGCAGTCAAAGCCGTTCACCGACTCGCTGCCGAGGCGTTTGGCGCCTCGGAGCTCATTGTAAGCGAGCAGATAGGCGCCACCGTACATCGCCGCGAAGGCGAAGGTGCTGCCTTCAGGGGCCTCGCCCATGGCCAGGAACTGGCCTCCTCCGCTGCCGATGTACATCTTGCCACCCACGATGTAGAGTTCCACGGGCTCGGCGTCGCCGGCATAGAGGAACATGTGCTGGTTTCCGTTGGCGTCCACGTCGCCTTCGAAGCGGGCCTTCTGCACCTCTGAATCGCCTGCTTTATACTCCATGGAGGAGACCAGGTGCAGCGGCGCCAGCTTCACAAGGTTGTCGAGGGCGTCGTCGATGTCCTCGGCGACCTCCTCCGCGGATACTGTGGGCGTCGGTTCGGCAGGCTGCTGTACAGGCGTAGCCGTCGGCTCGGCCGGTTGCGCGGGCGCGGCCTCAGTCGCTTTCGCCCCAGCGGGCTGCTCCGCAGACGTGGCCTCGGTGGCCGTCGGTGGAGTCTGTGGGCTTTGCCGACCGGTGCCGCAACCGGCGGCCAGCAGACCCAGTACCAGCACGACGGCCAGGGCCAGATTAGCGTAGGAGAATGCCTTCTGGCGCATAGTGCTCAACCTTTCTGAGTGTCTGGTCGGCTCCGGCCTGCCTTGGCCGATCCCGCTGGCAGGGAGAAGGCCGCCTTGCGGAACTCACCACATGACCTGCAACACCGTGCTTATTCTACAACAGTTGCAGCTAATGGCCAAAGCCGCCGGACCCGCGCTGCGGGCCGTCATACGTCCGGGCCTTGCCCCTCACTCCGCCGGCTCGACCGGCGCCTTGGGCCGGGGTGCGGCGAGGTGTGCAGGTCCGGGCACGAGGTCGTTGAGCGCCTTGACCGCCGCCGGATCGACCTTGGGCCGGCGATGGAAGCTGAGCAGGCCGTTGATCTCTTGCTCGACGTCGGTCAGCTGCGTGTAGCAGTAGCCGGCGACCCGCGGCACGGCGGCGAGCGCCTCCTGCAGGCCCCGATAGCGGGCCAGCAGGGCGGCCTCGTCGGGCTCGAGCCGGCCGTAGCCCCACCGGTCGTCCGGCACCTCTTCCTCCGGAGGGAGCATGGCCAACCCGCCGTACTCGGAGAGGGTCAACGGCTGCCCCCGATAGCGCGCTCCCGGGATCAGGGCCAGCGGATAGCGCTCGGCCGTGCGCTCCCAGCCTTCTGTGCACCAGGCCTCCAGGTGCGCCCGCAGCTCCTCGCCGGTCGGCGCATAATCGTGGATGGCCAGGATGTCGGTGTCCTCCGAGTGCTCCCACCCGTCGTTATCCACCACCAGGCGGTCGGGGTCGAGGTCCCGCACCAGGCGCACAACATCGCGGAGGAAGGCCTGTGTTGCCGGGTCGTGGGATATGCCGTAGAGGCCCCACGTCTCGTTAAAGGGCACCCAGGCAATGATCGAGGGGTGGTTGCGCCCCTGACGGATGAGCTCGGCCAGCTCCCGGATCAGATTGGACTCCGCCTGCCCGGCGGCGCGCACATGGGGGCTCCCCGGCACACTCAGCGTCTGCCCGGGCATATCCTGCCAGACGAGCAGCCCGAGCCGGTCCGCCCAGTACAGGAACCGGGGATCAGAGGAGACCTGATGCTTGCGCACGCCGTTGAACCCGAGGCGCAGTGCCCACTCGACTTCGGCGCGTATGGCGTCATCGGAGGGCGCTGTGTAGACGCCATCCGGCCAGTAGGACTGGTCCAGAACCAGCTTCTGATAGCAGGGCTCGCCGTTCAGCGTGACCATGCCGTCGCGCACGCCGACCTCCCGCACGCCCAGGTAGGCGCGGACCCGGTCCAGCTCCTGCCCGCCATCCATGAGAGTAAGCGTCAGGTCGTAGAGGTGCGGCTGCGCTGGCGACCAGGGGCGCAGCGGGTCAAGGCGGAGGCGCACCCTGCCGCGCCCGCCACAGATGGTGGTCACCGCCTCGCCCGCCGGCTCTTCGCCGGAGCGAGCGGCCACGTGCAAGGTAAAGGTGCCGGCATGGCCCGTGCGCACCGCGAGCTCGACCTCGCCTCGCTCGAGGTCGGGGCGGGCCTGCCACTCGTCGATGCAGACGTCGGCAACCGGCTCCAGCCACACCGTCTGCCAGATGCCGGTGCAGCGCGTGTACCAGATGCCGTGGGAGCGCTCGGTCAGCGTCTGCTTGCCGCGGGGCTGATCGGGCGTCAGGTCATCGAAGGCGCGCACCGTGACTACGTTCAGGCCCGGCCGGAGGTGATCGGTGATATCGAACCAGAAGGCGCTGTAGCCGCCGCGGTGCGTGCCGACGAGTTGCCCGTTGACCCACACCGTCGCCTCATAGTCGACGGCGCCAAAGTGCAGGCGCACCCGGCGGCCCTGCCAGGCATCGGGCAGAGCGAACTCGCGCCGATACCAGACGACCTTGTGCACGGACGGGTCGCCGATGCCCGAAGCGCGTGCCTCGAAGGCAAATGGCACGAGTATCTCGCGGCTGAGACGCCGCTCGGGCTGATGCCAGCCCTGCTCGAGGCCGATATTCTCGTCATCGAACTCGAACTCCCAGGGACCGTTGAGGTTCAGCCACTCATCGCGGACGGTCTGGGGGCGCGGGTACTCTGGGCGGGGGATGGTGATCACCGCAAAGGCACTCCTTGGAAACATAAGGGGGCCCAGGGCGGGGCCGGCCTGCCCCCTGGCCCTGGACCTGACGGATATCACTAGCCGCGGCCACCACCGTGGCCGCCTCACGCCACATTATATCTAGTTTGGGGTGAGGGGACAAGGGATACCCCGTATCCAAGGGAGCTCAGGCGCGCGCAACCCGCCCCAATTGCCGTCCCTCAGGAGCGGTACCCCATCCCCCTAAGCCCCTTCCCCGCCGCAAGAGCGGCGGGGAAGGCTGCGTCTTTTGTTGTAAGGGGGTGTCCGCGGGCGGCTTCGCCGCCCGCGGACACCCCCTTTGTTTGGTTTCCCCGCCCCCGCCGCGGCGCTACGCATTACCCACAAGTAGGGTGAGGGGAGCGTGGGCGCCCACGGCCTGCGGAGCCTTTCGCGGAGGGAGCCACCCCCTCCCCTACCCCTCCCCCTGGCGAACGCGACGCGTCCGCCAGGGGGAGGGGTAGGGGTAGGGGCAATCACGAGTGGCAGCACGTGGCGGCGCCCGCTCAGCGTGTTCGGAGTACCAGTGTAGGCGTGCGTTCCCCCGGATGGGCACCAGGGCGCTATCCCATGCGCCGCGATGCGGCGCAGCCCACCTTATGGGTAAAGCACAGGCCGCGGCGGGGCCGGGGAAGGGGGCAGGGCGCTTGACTCCGATTTGCCCTCTGGGCAAGGAGGGGAACGCCTCAGCAGTAGGGTCCGCTGTCGTGCGGCTCATACGGCTGGGGGTATTGACACCGGCGCAGATTGGGCCCATAATGAGAGTATCCACGAAATACGCAACCTCAGTGCCGCAGAGGACGGTTGCCGCGGGTGGCGGCGCGCAGGGCGGCGAGCGTGGCGGAGGCGACCCCCGGGTGCGGGTCCGCACGGTGATCGGCGGCCTGCACGGCACGATGGCCCAGACGAACAGGGGGTCGCTGCCGAGAATCCGCGAAGCCTTTCGCCAGCTGGCGGGCCATCCCGTGGCAAAAGTCGCTGCGACCGACGGGGTGCAGGCCGGGTGCTCACCGGGAAGGGCACCCGGACGACCACGGAGGTGCGGGGATGAAAGTCCGCGTGGCCCTGCTGATCTGGCTGGCGGCGATCGCCCTCATGACCTTTGGCTGGGTCTGGTCGCACAGCCCCATGTTCCTCTTCCTGATGCGAGCGCTCGCCCTCACCGGAGGCCTGGCCCTTGTGGTCTGCTGGTGGGTGATCGCCGAGCCGGAGCGGAGCAAGCGGGTATAGGCACGCATCAGAAAGCCGGAACCGCAGGGGCAGTAACACCTGCCCTTCTGCCTCTTCGATAGCGGGATGCTCCTCCGGGGGCCGCAGGCCTCCACTTGTTCCCCATCCGCAGACGCTGCCGCTCGCCTCGAGGTGACAGCGCCTATCGCCCCGCCGCAGGAATCGGGTTGACGGACCCGGTCTGGCGCCGTAAGATGGTCCATCATACCGCGCGAGGAGGCGATGTGGCGCGAGAGTTGGTCACCATCGACGGCAATGAGGCCGCTGCTTATGTCGCCCACAAGACCAACGAGGTCATAGCCATCTACCCGATCACGCCATCCTCCCCCATGGGCGAGCACGCCGACGAGTGGAGCGCGTGGGGCCGCAAAAACCTCTGGGGCACGGTACCCCTCGTCATCGAGATGGAGTCCGAGCTCGGCGCGGCCGGAGCCGTGCACGGCGCGCTGCAGGCCGGCGCCCTCACCACCACCTTCACCGCCAGCCAGGGCCTGCTCCTCATGATTCCCAACATGTTCAAGATCGCCGGAGAGCTGACGAGCACCGTCTTTCACATCGCCGCGCGCACTGTGGCCACCCATGCCCTCTCTATCTTTGGCGACCACTCCGACGTCATGGCCGCCCGCAGCACCGGCTGGGGAATGCTCTTCGCCAACTCGGTGCAGGAGGTGATGGACCTGGCCCTCATCGCCCAGGCGGCCACGCTGCAATCCCGTGTCCCCTTCCTGCACGTCTTTGATGGGTTCCGCACCTCCCACGAGGTCCACAAGATCGAGCAGCTGAGCGACGAGCAGATGCGGGCCATGATCGACGACGAGCTGGTCCGCGCCCATCGGGAGCGCGCCCTCTCGCCCGAGCGGCCTTTTATCCGCGGCACGGCCCAGAATCCGGACGTCTTCTTCCAGTCCCGCGAGGCAGCCAACCCCTATTACCTGGCAACACCGGGAATCGTGCAGGACGTCATGGACCGTTTCGCCACCGTCGTCGGCCGGCGATACCGCCTCTTCGACTATGTCGGCGCGCCGGATGCCGAGCGAGTCCTCGTCCTCATGGGCTCGGCGGCCGAGACTGCCGAGGAGACGGTCGAGTACCTCCTGAGGCAGGGCGAGAGAGTCGGCCTCGTAAAGGTCCGGCTGTACCGTCCCTTCTCGGCCAACCACCTCCTACAGGTCCTCCCGCCCTCGGTCCGGGTGATCGCTGCCCTCGACCGCACCAAGGAGCCCGGAGCCGCCGGCGAGCCGCTCTATCAGGACGTAGTCACCGCCATCAGCGAGGGGCGCGCAACCGGCCAGCTCCCGTCGGCGCCGCTCGTTATCGGCGGGCGCTATGGCCTCTCCTCGAAGGACGTGACGCCGGCCATGATCAAAGGCGTCTTTGATCAGATGGCCCGCGACGAGCCCCGGAACCATTTCACCGTCGGCATCATCGACGACGTGACCCGCACCAGCATCCCGTACGAGCCCGGGTTCGACATCGAGCCGGATGACGTCCGGCGCGCCGTCTTCTGGGGCCTTGGCTCCGATGGCACGGTCGGCGCCAACAAGAACTCGATCGCCATCATTGGCCGCAACACGCCCTTCTACGCGCAGGGCTACTTCGTCTACGACTCGAAGAAGGCAGGCGCGCACACCATCTCGCATCTCCGCTTCGGTCCGCGCCCCATCCGCAGCACCTACCTGATCCGGCGGGCACAGTTCGTCGGCGTCCATCAGTTCGGCTTCCTCGAGCGCTTCCGTGTCGTCGACGGCGCCGCGCCCGGAGCCACGCTGCTCCTCAACACCCCCTACCCGCCCGAGGAGACCTGGGATCGCATCCCTCGGCCCGTGCAGGAGCAGATTATCGAGAAGCGCCTGAGGGTCTTTGCCATCAACGCCTATCAGGTAGCCGCGGAGGTCGGCCTCGGAAACCGCATCAACACCGTGATGCAGACCTGCTTCTTTGCCATCGGCGGCATCCTCCCAAGGGAGAAGGCCATCGCCGAGATCAAGCGCAGCATCGAGGAGACCTACGGCAAGCGCGGTGCGGCCGTCGTCGCCAAGAACCTGGCCGCGGTCGACGCCGCCCTCGACCGGCTGTACGAGATTCCCGTGCCCGAGCGGGCAACAAGCACCATCGAGCCGTTGCCACCGGTGCCACCGGAGGCGCCCGAGTTTGTGCAGCGCGTGACCGGGCCCATCATCGCCGGGCTCGGCGATGAGCTGCCGGTGAGTGCGCTGCCACAGGATGGGACCTTCCCGCGCGGCACAACGCGCTGGGAGAAGCGCAACCTCGCCCTCGAGGTGCCGGTCTGGCTGCCGGAGGTCTGCATCCAGTGCGGGCGCTGCTCCTTCTACTGCCCACACGCCGTCATCCGCGCCAAGGTCTTTGACGAGAGCGCCCTTGCCGGCGCGCCCCCCGGCTTCAAGTCCACCGTTGCCCGCTTTCGCGACCCCGAGCTGGCCGGCAAGCGCTACACCATACAGGTCTCGGTCGAGGATTGCACCGGCTGCGGCATCTGCGTGAACGTCTGCCCTGCGCGGGACAAGACGGCGGTCGGCCGAAAGGCCATCAACATGGAGCCTCTGCTGCCGATCCGCGAGCGCGAGAGGGCCAACTGGGCATTCTTCGAGACCCTGCCCGAGATCGTGCCCTACGGCCTCAACTATGCCAGCACGCGGAACGTCCAGCTCCGCCAGCCCCTCTTCGAGTTCCACTCCGCCTGCGCCGGCTGCGGCGAGGCGCCCTACATCCGGCTGCTCAGCCAACTCTTCGGGGACCGGCTCTACATCGGCAATGCCACCGGCTGCAGCAGCATCTACACGGCCAACCTCCCAGGGATGGCCTGGGCCGAGAACCGGGCCGGCCGCGGCGCCGCCTGGAGCAACTCGCTGTTTGAAGACAATGCCGAGTTCGCCCTGGGTATGCGGCTGGCGGTCGATCGACAGGCCGCCTATGCCCGTGAGCTGGTGCAGGCGCTCCGGGGCAAGATCGGCGCCGACCTCGCCGAGGCGCTGCTCTCTGCCGACCAGAGCGGTGACGCCGGCATCGAGGCCCAGCGCGCCCGCGTCGCCGAGCTCAAGACCCGCCTGGACCGCCTGAGCGAGCCTCAGGCACAGAACCTCCTCAGCGTCGCGGATGCGCTGGTCCGCAAGAGCGTCTGGGCCGTCGGCGGGGATGGCTGGGCCTACGACATCGGCTTTGGCGGACTCGATCACGTCGTCGCGACCGGCCGCAACATCAAGGCCCTCGTGCTGGACACGCAGGTGTACTCGAACACCGGCGGGCAGGCCTCCAAGGCCACCGAGCTGGGGGCGGTCGCCAAGTTCGCTGCCGCCGGCAAACCCACGCCCCGAAAGGACCTCGGCATGATGGCGATGACCTACGGGTACGTCTACGTGGCCCAGGTCGCCATGGGCGCCAATGACTCGCAGGCCACCCGAGCCTTCCTGGAGGCGGAATCCTACGAGGGCCCGGCGCTGATCGTCGCCTACTCGACCTGCATCGCCCACGGCATCAACATGGCCCTGGGCATGGATCAGGAAAAGCTCGCCGTCGAGTCGGGTGCCTGGCCGCTCTATCGCTACGATCCGCGCCTGCGGGCGCAGGGGCGCAATCCCCTCCAGCTCGACTCCAAGGCGCCGAGCATCCCTCTGCGCGAGTACTTTTACAACGAGAACCGCTACCGCATGCTCGCTCAGAGCCATCCGGAGGCCGCCGAGCGCTTGCTCACTGAGGCGCAGCGGGCCGTGCTCGAGCGCTGGCGCAAGTACGAGCACCTCGCCTCCATGCCCATCGATGTCGGCGCTGAGGGGACGGCCATCATGGCCGACGAGCGGCCGGCAATCCCCGCCGGGGAGGGGACATAGCCCGCAACCACCAAGCCTGATACCGGAGGTGAACGTGCCAGTGGACCTGACAACCACCTACCTCGGGCTGAAGCTCAGGAACCCCCTCGTGCCCTCGGCATCGCCCCTCTCACAGAGCCTCGACGGCATCCGCCGCCTCGAGGATGCCGGCGCTCCGGCCGTGGTCATGTACTCCCTGTTTGAGGAGCAGGTGCGGCTGGAAAGCGAGCAGCTCGACCACTACCTGGAGTACTTTAACGAGGCCTTTGCCGAGGCACTGACCTGGTATCCCACCATGCGCGACTACCACATGGGCGCCGAGGTCTACCTTGAGGCCGTCCGGCAGGCCAAGGAAGCGGTGCAGATCCCGATCATCGGCAGCCTGAACGGCATCTCGACCGGGGGCTGGGTCGACTGCGCCAGAGGCATTCAGCAGGCCGGTGCCGATGCGTTGGAGCTCAACGTCTACTACATCGCCACCGACCCGCGCCTCGACAGCTCGGCGGTCGAGACAATGATCATCGACGTGGTGCGCGCGGTCAAGCAGAGCGTCTCCATTCCGGTAGCGGTCAAGCTTTCCCCTTACTTTAGCGGCATGGCCAACCTCGCGCACCGCCTCGCCGCGGCCGGCGCGGACGGACTGGTGCTGTTCAACCGCTTCTACCAGCCGGACCTGGACCTGGATCAGCTCCGGGTGGTCCCTAACCTGGTGCTGAGCACCTCCGAGGAGCTGCGGCTGCCGCTGCGCTGGGTCGGGACGCTCTACGGGCGGGTGCCGGTCGACCTGGCGATCACTACCGGCGTGCACACCTACCGGGACGTGCTGAAGGGCCTCATGGCGGGGGCCCGGGTGACCATGATGGCCTCGGAGCTGTTGCAGAAGGGGCTAGGTCGCATCGCCGAGCTCGAGCGCGAGATGGCCGAGTGGATGGAGCAGCACGAGTACGACTCGGTCGCCCAGCTCCAGGGCAGCATGAGTCAGGAGAACGTCGAGGACCCTGCCGCCTTTGAGCGGGCCAACTACCTGCGAGTGCTCCAATCCTGGTGCCCGGACCCGGCGGGCCAGCTGTTCCGGGCGATGCTGAGTTAGGGTTCGCCGGGCCTGCGCGGAGGGCTGGGCCCTGTGCGGACGCGAACGCGTCCGCCCTCCAGCACTTGCAGCGAGCAGCTCGGAGCTTGCCATACACGGGGCACACGTTCCCAGCGCGCCCCAGATTCCCCGCCACGTCCATCTGCGGACGGGTGGCCTCACGGCCACAAGCAAGGCACTCCAGAGGCAGTGCCCCATCCCCCTGACCCCCTTCCCCGCCGCCTGGGCGGCGGGGAAGGGGGCATTTCTTCTATGGAGGGGGGTCCAGCTATGGACCATCCTCAGGCCTCCACAGGCGCATGGGGGCTGTCCGCACCTCGAGCGGCGGGGGGCCCTGCTATGGGCGATGCCTGAGCGGCCAAGACCGATGCGCTCGAGTCGGCCGCAGGTTGGCGCGAAGGCGTGCCGGCAGGCCTTCTCTTGCATCAAGCCCCCTCTCGCCGTATAATCCACACACCATTCTGTTAAGCTGACTCCAAGGGGGTTGTCGTGGTCAAGGTCCCTGTGGTGCGCGATATCCTGAGCGCCAATGAGCGCGTAGCTCAAGAGAACCGAAGGCTCCTGGAGAGCCGACACATCTGTGCCGTGAACCTTATGGCCTCGCCCGGGGCGGGGAAGACGAGCCTGATCCTGCGCACCGCAGGTGTCCTCGGCAGCCGGCTGCGCTGCGGCGTGATCGAGGGGGACGTCGCCTCCCGAGTCGATGCCGACAAGGTCGCCGCCGCCGGCATCCCCGTCGTGCAGATCAACACTGGCGGCGCCTGCCACCTCGAGGCGCAGATGGTCGGGGCGGCCCTCGAGCAGCTGCCCCTCGAGCAGATCGATCTCCTCTTCATCGAGAACATCGGCAACCTCATCTGCCCGGTCGAGTTCGGCCTTGGCGAGCAGGCCCGGGTGCTCGTATCGAGCGTGCCGGAGGGCGACGACAAGCCTCACAAGTATCCGGCTGCCTTTGCAGCCGTCGACGCGGTCGTGCTCAACAAGATCGACCTGGCGCCCTACGTCTCCTTTGACCGCGAGGCCTTCCATCGCCTGGTACAGGGGATGAACCCCGATGCCCCGCTCTTCCCGGTCTCCTGTACAACAGGCGAGGGCCTGGAGGCCTGGGCAGAGTGGCTGGTGGACCTGGTAGCCCGGGTGCGAGGGGGCGCATGAGTGCCGGCGCACAAGGCCTGTTCATCCACGTCCGTGGCGTGGTACAGGGCGTCGGCTTTCGGCCCTTTGTCTACGGGCTGGCCACGCGCCTGGGCCTGGCCGGCTGGGTTCGCAACACATCCTCAGGCGTAGAGATCCTGGTCGAAGGCCCGCCCGAGGCACTGGAGCGCTTTCAGGAGGAGCTGCCCCGGCAGGCGCCGCCGCTGGCGCGCATCGAGGGCATCACGATCGAACCACGCGCGCCTGATGGCCTTCAGCAGTTCGAGATCCGCCACAGCCAGGCCGAGAGCGGCACCTATCAGCTTGTCTCGCCCGACATCGCCATCTGCGACGACTGTCTCCGGGAGCTCTTTGACCCGGCCGACCGCCGCTACCGCTACCCGTTCATCAACTGCACCAACTGCGGGCCCCGCTTCACGATCATCCGGGATATCCCCTACGATCGACCCCTCACCACCATGGCCCGCTTTGCCATGTGCCCGCGCTGCCAGGCCGAGTACGACGATCCGCGCAACCGCCGCTTCCACGCGCAGCCCAACGCCTGCCCCGAGTGCGGGCCGCACGTGACCCTGACCGCACCCGACGGGCTGGTGCTCGCCGAGCGCGAGGACGCCATCGCCCAAGCGCGGCGCGCGATCATGGCGGGCAAGATCGTGGCGGTGAAGGGGCTGGGCGGCTTCCAGTTGGCCTGCGATGCCACGTCCGAGGAGGCGGTCTCCACGCTGCGCGCCCGCAAGGTCCGCCCGCACAAGCCCTTTGCTATCATGGTGCCCGACCTGCAGACGGCGCGCCGCGTCGGGGTCGTCGGGCCGGAGGAAGCCAGGCTGCTGCAATCGCCCGAGAGGCCGATCGTGCTGCTGCGCGCCCATGGGCCGGACTCGTCTCCTGCCGATGGAGCGGTGATCGGGCTCGCCCCCGGAGTCGCACCCGGCACCGGCACCGTCGGCGTGATGCTGCCCTACACGCCGCTCCACTACCTGCTTCTCGAGCCGGCACCGGGCTTTCCGCCCGCCCTGGTGATGACGAGCGGCAACCTGAGCGAAGAGCCGATCGCCATGGAGAACGATGAGGCCCTCGCCCGCCTCGGGCGGATCGCCGACCTCTTCCTGCTGCACAACCGTGGCATCTATGCCCGCTACGACGACTCGGTATGGTTCGCTCCGGAGACCGGCCCGCAACCGGTGCGGCGGGCCCGCGGCTACGCGCCCTTTCCGGTGCGGCTGCCCTTCCGGGGCCCGCAGGTCCTCGCCTGCGGGCCCGAGCTCAAGAACACCTTCTGCCTCACCCGGGACGAGTACGCCTTTCTCAGCCCGCACATCGGCGATCTGGAGAACCTGGAGACGCTCGAGCACTATGAGCGGTCCATCGAGCTGTACGAGCGCCTGTTCCGCATTGCGCCGCGCATCATCGCCTGCGACCTGCACCCGGAATACCTGGCCACCAAGTACGCGCGGGCACGGGCTGCCGGGTCGCCGAATACCGCCCTCGTAGAGGTGCAGCACCACCACGCCCACATCGCCAGCTGCCTCGCCGACAACGGCCGCACCGGACCCGTGATCGGCGTCGCCTTTGACGGGACGGGCTATGGCACGGACGGCCACATCTGGGGCGGCGAGTTGCTGATCGCCGACCTCACCGGCTTTCGCCGGGCGGGCCATCTGGCCGGGTTCCCACTCCCCGGCGGCGCGGCCGCCATCCGCCGGCCGTTTCGCACGGCGCTGGCTCTGGTTGAGGCCGCCGGCCTCGACCCCTCGGGCTTTCCGGCCTTCGGAGCGCTGACCGCGACAGAGGCCTCGATCGTGCGGCAGCAGGTCGCCCGCCGCCTCAATACGCCCCTTACGACCTCGGCCGGCCGCCTGTTCGACGCCGTATCGGCCCTGCTCGGCGTCTGCAGCGACACGACCTACGAGGCGCAGGCAGCGATGGAGCTCGAAGCCGTTGCAGCCACCGGTGACGTGGTACCGTATCCCCTGGAGTTGCGCGAAGAGTCCGGCACCTGGGTGCTGGACTGGCGTCCGATGCTCGAGGCGCTCCTGGCCGATATCCGGACGGGGGAAACGGTCCTGGCCATGGCGGCGCGCTTTCACGCCGGGATGGCGGCGGGCATCGTCGCGGCGGTACGGCGGATCGCGCACGAGAGCGGCCTGCGGACCGTCGCCCTCAGCGGAGGATGCTTCCAGAACCGGCTGCTTCTGGGCTGGACCGCTGCCGGGCTCGCGGTTGCCGGGCTCGAGGTGCTGACTCACCGGCAGGTTCCGGCGAACGATGGCGGCGTGGCCCTCGGGCAGGCGGCCATCGCCGCGGCGGCGGCCACGTAGAGCAGCCTTCCGCGGCGCCGACACGTAGGGCGGGTTTCAAAGCCGCCGGAATACAGGGCGGACCTCCCGGGCCTCCGCCAGTCCTTGGGAAGAAAGGATGGGATCATGTGTGTTGCAGTGCCTGCCCTGATCGTATCGATCGAGGGCCAGGAAGCAGAGGTTGACCTTGCCGGCGTGCGCCGACGAATCGGCCTGCAGCTTGTGCCCGAGGCCACGGTCGGCGACTATGTGCTGGTCCACGCCGGCTTTGCCATCAACGTGCTTGACCCCGATGAGGCCGAGGCCACGCTCAAGCTCTTTGCCGAGCTGGATGCCTTGGCCGGCGCCGAGGGAGGCGAGGAGCCCTCATGAGGTACGTCGACGAGTTCCGCGACCCCGCCCGCGCTCAGGTCCTCCTGCAGCGCATCCGCGACACGGCGCGCCGGCCGGTGCAGCTCATGGAGTTCTGCGGCACGCACACCCATGCCATGTTCCGTCACGGCATCCGGCAGCTCCTGCCGCCCTCCATCACCATGCTCTCGGGGCCGGGCTGCCCGGTCTGCGTGACCTCGGCGGCGGACCTCGACCGAGCCATTGCCCTCGCCAGCCTGCCGGGCGTGACCCTGGCGACCTTTGGCGACATGCTGCGCGTGCCCGGCAGCCGCGGCTCGCTGCAGACGGCGCGCGCTGCCGGCGCGGACGTGCGCGTCATCTACTCCAGCCTCGACGCCCTCGAGATCGCGCGCCGCGAGCCGGCGCGCACCGTCGTGCTCCTCGGCGTAGGCTTTGAGACCACGGCACCGACCATGGCTGCTGCCCTGCTGAAGGCCGAGCAAGAGGGTCTGGAGAACCTCCGCCTCTACTCCCTGCACAAGCTGACGCCGCCGGCCATGGCGGCCATCCTGCGCTCTGGCGAGGTCGCCCTCGATGGGATTCTCGCCCCGGGACACGTCTCGGCCATCATCGGTTCGTCGGCGTGGGAGTTCGTGGCCCGCGATTTTCACCTGCCCTGTACGGTTGCGGGCTTTGAGCCGCTCGATATCCTGCAGGGGATCGCCGACCTGGTAGAGCAGTGCGAGGCCGGCATCAGCGAGGTGCACAACACCTATGGACGGGGCGTCCGTGCTGCGGGCAACCCGGCCGCCAAGACACTCCTCGCCGAGGTCTTTGAGGTGTCGCCGGCCGAGTGGCGCGGCCTCGGCAGCGTTCCGGCGAGTGGCTTGGCGTTGCGGGGGCGCTTCCGCCGCTTCGACGCCTGCCCGCTCCTTGACGAGCACCGACCGGAGTGGAGCGAGGCGCGAGAGCCCGCCGGCTGCCGCTGTGGTGAGGTACTGCGCGGGGTGCTTGAGCCAACCCGCTGCCCGCTCTTTGGGCGTGCCTGCACCCCCGAGCGGCCCGTCGGGCCGTGCATGGTATCGTCCGAGGGGAGCTGCGCCGCCCACTACCGGTACGGAGGGACGCGATGAGCAACACCATCCTGCTCGCCCATGGCTCAGGCGGCCAGCTCAGCCATGACCTCGTCGCGGAGGTCTTTGCCGCGAGCTTTGCCAACCCGGTGCTCGAGCGCCTCGAGGATTCGGCTGTGCTCGCCGGCCTCGGGGGCGGCCGGCTCGCCTTCACGACCGATAGCTACGTCGTCCGGCCGCTCTTCTTTCCCGGCGGTGACATCGGCCGGCTTGCCGTGTGCGGCACGATCAACGACCTGGCCATGAGCGGGGCCCAGCCGCGGTATCTGAGCGCCGCCTTTGTGATCGAGGAGGGCCTGCCCATCGCCGACCTCAGGCGCATCGTCCGGTCCATGGCCGAGACGGCACGCGAGGCGGGGGTCGCGATTGTGACCGGCGACACCAAGGTCGTGGAGCGCGGCCATGGCGATGGCTGCTTCATCACCACAGCGGGCATCGGCGTGATCCCGGCTGGGGTAGATATCTCCGCCGCCAACGCCCGGCCCGGCGATGCGGTGCTCGTGAGCGGCACGGTCGGCGACCATGGCATGGCCATCATGAGCCAGCGCGAGGGGCTGCGCTTCGAGGCCGAGATCGCCAGCGACGCGGCACCCCTCCATACCCTCGTCCGTGCCATGCTGGAGGTCTGCCCGCAGATCCACTGCCTGCGGGATCCGACGCGCGGTGGCCTCGCGACCACGCTGAACGAGTTGGCGGGCCAGTCGGGCGTCGAGATCGTCATCGAGGAGGCGCGCATCCCCGTCCGGCCTGCGGTTCAGAGCCTGGGCGAGCTGCTCGGGATCGATCCGCTCTACGTGGCCAACGAGGGCAAGCTGGTAGCGATTGTGCCGGAGGAGGCAGCCGGGCAGGTTCTCGCTGCGATGAAGGCGCACCCTCTCGGGCGCGATGCCGCCATCATCGGGCACGTCCGGTCGGGGCGGGCCGGCAGGGTCTCCCTGCGCACCACCCTCGGCGCGCACCGCATCCTCGACATGATGGTCGGCGAGCTGCTGCCGCGAATCTGCTAGCGCGCGACGGCCGGCACGGGTGTCACGCTGCGCCTGCCGGCGCCGTCACAGCCTGCACCGGCGGCGCGGTCACCGCTTCGCCTTCCTCGCCAAACACCCTGATCCGCCGCCCCGAGGCTGCCAGACGTTCCTGCATCTGCTCGACCAGCTCGCGCGCGCGGCCGATATCGCCGGCCAGGGCGATGTAGCCAAAGCGGTTCGAGGGCAGCGACGAGATGATGGAGGGCACGATCCCCTCCCGTCGCCCCCGGATGGGCCACAAGAGCCCCGAGAGGAGCCGCTGCAACTCGCCCCAGGTGAGGGGCTCGCCCGCGAACCCCAGCTCGTTGTTGCTGATCACCGCCGCCCGCTCCCAGTAGCGTGGGCCGAAGAGGTGCTCGGCTGCCTCGTGGGCGTGCGTGCCACCGGTCCGCCGCGTGTTGACCTCGACGGCGTACAGCTTGCCATCGACCCCTGCGACCATATCCATATCAAAGACGCCCACATAGCCGCGGCGGCGCATCGCGCCGGCCACGGCAACGCCCGCCTCCTCGATGGTCCTCTGCAGGTCGGGCTCAACCAGGTCGCGGTGCATCTCGACGCCAAAGAAGTAGCCCTTCGCAGTGAGAATCTGCCCGCACAGGTACATGAACTCGACGTCCCGTGCCGGGTCCGCCGGGATGCGCATCTCGATGGAGGGCGACCCGCCGGCCACGCTCGGGTCCATCTCGATCAGCTCTTCGACGACGATCACATCGCTGGTCATCTGCCTGTCCCCGGCAAGCCGCGAGCGGATCGCCTCTTCCCATGCGGCGGGGCTGCCGGTTAGCTCGCCCGGCCGCAGGATCACAAAGCCCACGCCGCTCTGGCTGTTGTTGGGTTTGCAGAGACAGGCCCGCCCCTGCTGCAGGAAGGCTACCGCCAGCCGCGCTGCCTCTTGCGGATTCCGGGCCACCGCACCATCCGGGATCTGCACGCCCGGGATGGCGCCTGCAGTTGCCCGAAAGAACTCGCGGAATCCGGCCTTGGAGTCGAGATAGTCCCGCGCCTCGAGGCACTCCTCCGATGGGCACTCGGGCGTCGCGATCTGCAGCCCGGCCCCTTGCAACGCCTCGGCGACGGCGAGGACTCCGCGACTGCCCACGAACGAGATGAGGTCGACCTCACCCTGCCCGCGCAGGCGGTCCACGATTGACGCCCGCAGGTCCTCCTCCCGCAGGATGTCCTCGCACAGGCTCTCGGTAGGCTCCCGGGGCGCGAGGTTTTCCAGCTGCGCGTAGCCCATGGCCCGCCTGAGGTAGCGCAGATGGCCGGCATCGACGGGCAGCGATGTGACCACCAGCTTGCGATCCCCGTGCCAGAGGAGGGCCCGGTCCTCGATATAGTACGAGTCCAGGACCTCGTGCTCTCTGAGCGCGGGATCGCGTATCAGCGCCACGTTATCGCGATAGGCGTCTACCACGTTGGCGATCACCAGTCGCACGTGACCACTCCTCCTCGGGCAGCGCGGCAGGGTGCCGCGCCCCGATAACGAAAGCCCCAGGGCGCCCTCCGCGGGACGCCCTGGGAACCTGATCGGTTGCGCTCGGTGGGTCTCACCCTCAGGACAGCGTCTCGTGCAGGACCACCCGCTCAGGCGGTACCTCCACAGGCACTCCACGTCCCGCCTGCCGTCCGGCGGCACCCGGGATTTCGCTGCCGAGGACGACCCCGTCGCCCTCTAGCAGCCCCGCTACCCCAACCTGCGGGTGCCCGTTGCCCCGGCAGAGCTCACAGCTCTCCGGGCACTCGCTGCGGTAGCCCGATGGCTGGCGGTAGGCGCAGATGCGACCCTCAAAGTTGCGCACGATCGCCTTCTCATCCGACATCGAGATGAGGTACTGCGGCAGGATCGGCACCTTGCCACCGCCGCCGGGGGCATCGATGCAGAACTGCGGCACCGCCAGGCCCGTCGTGTGGCCACGGAGATGCTCGATGATCTCGATGCCCTTGGCCACCGACGTCCGGAAGTGCTCGATGCCCTGCGACAGGTCGCACTGGTACAGGTAGTAGGGCCGCACCCGTATGGTCAGCAGGCGCTGCATCAGCCGCTTCATGATGTGCGGGCAGTCGTTGATGCCCCGCAGGAGTACCGTCTGGCTGCCCAGCGGGATGCCGGCGTCGACCAGGCGGGCACAGGCCCGCTCTACCTCCGGCGTAATCTCGGCCGGATGGTTGAAGTGGATGTTCACGTACAGCGGCTGATAGCGGCGCAGCATCGCTACCAGCTCTGGCGTGATCCGCTGAGGGAGGAACACAGGAACCCGCGTCCCCAGCCGCAGGATCTCCACGTGCCGGATCGCCCGCAGCCGCGCCAGCAGGTACTCGATGTGCCGATCGCCCATGATCAGCGGGTCACCGCCGGAGATCAGGACATCCCGCACCGCCGGAGTCCGCCTCACATAGTCGACGACCCGGTCCATGGCCTCGACACTCATGACCTGCTGCTTCGCACCGACCAGCCGTCGACGGGTACAGTGCCGGCAGTAGGATGCACACTGATCCGTCACGAGCACGAGCACCCGGTCCGGATAGCGGTGGACGAGCCCCGGCACGGGCGAGTGCTCATCCTCGCTCAGGGGATCGACCATGTCGGCCTGGCTAACCTGGAGCTCCTGAACGGTCGGCACAACCTGACGCCGGAGGGGACAGCTCGGGTCGCTCGGGTTGAGGAGAGAAGCAAAGTAGGGGGTGATGGCCATCCGCAGATGCTGTAGGGCGCGAGCCACACCCTCTTCCTCCTCGGGCGTAAGGGTCAGCACGCGCTTGAGGTCTGCCACCCCTGTGAGGCGGTGGCGCATCTGCCATCGCCAGTCGTTCCAGAGTTCGTCCGGAATAGCCTCCCAGTCTGCACTCCTGGGTGAGCAAGGTTCGGGAGGCTTATCCCCAGGAGGCTCCTCGAGCTCCTGCTGCATCATTCTCCTTTCCTCCTAGTATCCCTCTTCATGGCTGGGCTGAGCGGTGCTGCCGGCCTCGGCACTCCAAAAGTGCGGCAGCCGCTCAACCGCTTCACGCTCGACGCGCAACAGGATCTGGTCACCCTCGACGCGCTCGACATAGTCGATCGGTATGCTCACCTCTCGCGTGACCACCACGGCTTCGCGCCAGACCAGGTACACCGGCCGGCCGCTGACGGGGTCAACCAGCACGTCGGAGACCTGACCAACCCGGCCGTCCCGACAATGAATCTCTTTGCCGCGTATCTCGTCAATCACCTCGCCTACGTGCCACTCCGCGACATCGCTCATGGCGAGCCTCCCGGGCCCATCCACGGACCCATCCGCCGGGCAAGAGAACGCCCCGACCCTCACGTCTGGCCGGGGCTCACGCGACGGCGGTCCGTCGTGGAAACCGAAAGACATTATAGCACGTATCTGGCCAAGCGCCAGTCCAATGCAGTGATGAGATGGTGAAAGCTCGGTGAAGATTCGGTGAACCTTCTCTGCTCGGCTCCTCATCCTTTGCTCGAGGCCGGGGCGACGACAATGTAGCCGAAACCCCGCACCGACTGCACATAGTCGGCGTTCTGGGCTACCAGTCCCAGCCGTCGCCGGATCTGCCGCACGTGGACCTTGACCAACTCGCGCGCCTCGGCCTCGTTGCCCTCATAGCCCCAGACGCTCCTCAAGAGCTCCCGCGCGCCGACCACGCGACCGGCGTTGCGCACCAGGTAAGCCAGGAGCCGGAACTGGATGGGCGGAAGCAGCACGGGCTGGCCGTGGAACACCACCCGCTTGGTCGCCATGTCGACCAGCAGGTCGCCGACCTGGAGCGTCCCCTCCTCGTCCTCCCTGGCCTGGCTCAGCAAACGCCGTACCTGCGCCGCTATCTGCTGAGCACGTGCCAGGTCGCGAGGCAGGGCCGCCGCACCACGCTCGCCGATGGCTCGGGAGCTTATGGGGATGATCAGCAGCGGTTCTGTACTGCGCTCGAGAAGCTGGAAGAGGGAGGCACCATCACGCTCGAGTTGCTCCGTCTCGACGATCATCAGGTCCGGCCTGCGATCTCTGAGAGATGGAAGTGCTTCCGAGACCGCCGCCGTGAGGAGCACATGGTGCCCCTGGCGGTGCAGTAGCTCCTGCAGCTCCCTTCTAACGGCCAGGTCGCTGTTGACTATGAGAATCTCCACGCAAGTGTGGGCGCTCAGGCCACGGCACACTTCTGGCTCCGGCGAGCCGCTTGCGGTGAGTGCCCTTCCCTCCTCGGCATCGATTATACGTTCGCGGCGCAGCGCCCGCAAATGCGCGCGCATCGGTGATTCGGTTCCATCCTTTGCGACCCAAGAAGATGCAACCGCGCTCGATGGAACTCACTTTTTGCGGATTCGTCTTATAATATGGGGGACCTCTGGACCCCGCGCCTTCCAGGCGCGTCGGGGATTTCTTACACCAGTTGGGGTATGGCTCCCCAGGGACGGCAACCTATGAGGGGTATCTCTCGGACTGGGGCTCTCATCATCGCGGTCTCGCTGGTGATCGGAGTTTCGCTGATCGGAATCGGCGCTGCCTCCCTGCTGAGGCGCGGGATCGGTTCCATCAGCGTCGTACCTACCACCGTGAGCCCGGGCACCGTCATCATCGTGCAGGGCTTCTCCTGGCCGGCCGGCAGCCAGATCGTCGTAGCCCTCCGCGACCCGGCCAACCCCGCGGCCGAGGCCGTCTGCGCCACAACAGCTGCAGACGAGCGGGGCCGCTTCGTGGTCAGCTTTGTGTTCCCCGCCGACGCGCGCTGGAGCGCGTTGCCGCAGGTGCTTCTCGCCGCTCACGTCGCCGGCGATAGCCGCTCCGCCACGCAGACGCTCAATCTCGCCGGGCAGCCACCTGTGCCGATAACCACTTCAGAGCCGGCTGCCACCGAGACCCCCGAGCCTGCACCTACCCACACGGCCGCGCCTCCCACACAGACCACCGCACCGGCGGAGCCCACGCCGACGAGCACGCCGCGGCCCGGCGAGCAGAAGGACGCCTGGTGGGGTGAGTACTATGGCAACGCCACCCTGAGCGGTACGCCCGCTCTCAGCCGCTGGGACGAGCAGATCGACTTTCAGTGGCGCGCCGACTCGCCCGCCTCCGGTATTCCCGCCGACCTCTTCTCCGTGCGCTGGACCGGGCGATGGTCCCTCGCCGCCGGCGGGTATCGCTTCAGCGTCACTGCTGACGACGGTGTGCGGATGTGGATCGATCGGCAGCTTGTGTTGGACGAGTGGCACGACGCGGCGGGGGTCACCTACAGCTTTGACGCCTTTCTCGAGCAGGGTGAGCACGAGCTGTGCATCGAGTACTATGAGAGCCGGGGAGATGCCATAGCGCGCGTCCGCTGGGAATCGCTCGGGTCCAGCGCCGGCAGCCGCTATCCGGGATGGCGCGCCGAGTACTATGACAACCGGCAACTGGCCTATCGCCCGGTGCGTATCCTCAACAACCCCGGGCTGAGCTTCAACTGGGGCTCCGGTGCCCCCGGCCTTGGCCTGCCGGCGGATGACTTTTCGGCGCGCTGGACACGGAAGGTAACCTTTGACGAGGGCATCTACCGCTTCCATGCCGAGGTCGACGACGGAGTGCGCCTCTGGATCGACGGGACACTGCTCGTCATCGGCGAGTGGCACGACTCGCCCGGGACCCACTATGTGGCCGACTGTCCCCTGAGCGGCGAGCATACCCTGCAGGTCGAGTACTTTGAGCATGCCGGCGAGGCACGGGTGCGGGTCTGGTGGGAGAAGCGCCCCGAGCCGACTGCGACCTGTACGCCGACCGCAACGCCTACGGCGCCCCCCTCGCCACCCCCCACCGCCACGCAGACGCCCACGCTCACCCCCACGCCGACGGAAACGGCTACCGCGACGCTGGTTCCACCGACTGCGACGTCGCAGGCCATAACCCCCAGGCCACCGACCGCCACGCCGACGCGGACCACAACACCGACACCCTCACCCTCGGCCACGCCGACGCGCACCGCCACGCCGACACCCTCACCCTCGGCCACACCGACGCACACCGCCACGCCCGAGCCCTCGCCAACGCCGACCGACACCGCCACGCCCGAGCCCTCGCCGACGCCGACCGACACGGCCACGCCCGAGCCCTCGGCCACACCTGCGGAGGAGCCAAGCCCGACACCAACCGTGCAGGGCGCAGTCGATCCCCTCGAGGCCAGCTATCGCCCGCTCCTTGGCATCCCCGAAGAGGCCTTTCAGGAGCAGGTGCCCGAGGTGAGCGGCGTTGTAGAAGACTGGAAGGAGCTTTCCGGGCCGCCCTTCTTCCGCTTCGAGCTACGCACGGCCGAGGGAGAGAGCTACCTCGTCGAGGGTCCGCCGGAGGAGGTCATCATGCTGCAGCCGCCGGCCAGGTCTCTGGCGAGCAGCCTCTTGGGCTGGCTGCTGCCACGGCCCGAGCGCAGCCGCGAGGAGCGCATCAGCCCGCTGTTTGCCGGGCGGCCCCCCAAGAGCGGCAACACCCTGTGCGTTACCGGCGTCCTCACCGGCAGCACCCTCATAGCCGAGCGGGTCGACGTGCAGGCGGGCCGCAGGCTTCGTCACTGGTACCACCGCGGCCTTTTGGCTGAGGGCGAGGTGAACGCCCACACCGCTGCCCTCTACAGCGGGCTGAACGTATGGGTCACCACCACGCTCAGTTCCACGCAAAGGCTCGTCGACGAGGATCTGAGCGGGCTACTGACAGCTTACCCGGATCAGCCCGCGGTCGTGACCGGCGTCATGACCGCCTCCGGGAGGCTCGAACGCCCGCGCATCTACATCCGCTCGGGCGACGTCTACGTGCCGATATACCCGGGGTGCCGGCCCGAAGCCGTAGCCTCCAACTAGAGGGGGCTGCTGCTCGCCTCCGGCGCCCTCGCCCCTCTTATGGAAGGGCCGGGGGCGGGAGGGCGTGCTACGCGCGTGCCCTCCCGCCCGACGATGTCCCCAGAGCCCCGTTCGCGGGCCGCCAAGGAGGTCCTGCCCGATCGGGCTGCCCCACCCCCTACCCCCTCCCCAGCGCGCCCGGGGGCGCGCTGGGGAGGGGATATTCAAAGGAAGTGGGTTTTCGCGGCGGGCAGCGGCGGCCAAGGCGCCGCTGCCCGCCGCGAAAACCCACATTCAACAGGTCTCCCTGCTCCCCCGACACGGGGAGCAGGATCGGGGATGAGGGGGACCGCAGAAGGCGTGTCCATGGCAGCACCCGACGCCGGAGACCGACCGTGAACAGTGCGTGAATGCGCCCTGTTGCGCACATCTTCCCGTAGTGCTATAATAGCTCCCGAAGCAGCCTGGGCGGACCGGCGGCAGAGCAGGACGGTGCATGGCTCAAGTCCTCCTCGGAGCGTTGGCCTTCGCTATGGCTTTCGCCTTTGACCTTGTTTCCTTGCAGCGGGCCCGGCACCTCAAACCGGTGTTGAGCGCGAGCGCAGGGGCAACGTTGCTCGCTGCTCTGGTATGGACGCTGGCGACCCCCGGGCGGTTCGCCTGGCCTGCGTGGACCAGCCTCGTCGGCTGGCCTCTTCTTATCCTTGCAACGGCGCTTCTCGTCTTCTCGCTCTTGCTCGAACTCCCTTTCGCCGCCACCTATGCCAGGCAGGGTGTGGGGGATGTCCTCATCACCACAGGGACGTACGCCCTGGTCCGGCATCCGGGCGTTCTCTGGTTTGGCATGGCGCTCGTTGGGTGCATCCTGGTCAGCAAGAGTCGTCTGATGGTCGTCGCCGGCATCGTGTGGTTCTGCCTGGACGTACTCTACGCCTGGCTGCAGGACCGTTTCCTGTTCGTGCGGATGTTTCCCGGCTACACAGCCTACCAGAAGACGACGCCCATGCTGATCCCCACCTGGCAGAGCCTGGTGCGTTGCTGGCGGACTCTGCCATGGCCACGCGGGCAGCAGCGCGCAGCACCGGACAACGACCCCAAGCCGGTCTGAGAGGTCTCTTGTCGGTGCGTTGACCGGCCCGCGACAGAACAGCCCATCGGGATGCCACGGAGCCTTGGCATGGGTGCTATTGCTCCGCCCCTCAGCCCATTGCCACAAGTCGCTGCAAAGGAGGTGCGCACCCTGAGCTAGAGACCAGCTTTGCGTCCCATCGGTCCATCACGCGTCAACACAGAGGAGTGACAACGTGGCAACTGCACTCGAACTCTTGCGTCAGGGGCGCCGCGCCGAGATCTGGAAAAAGTACTGCGGCTACCTCGACCTCTCTCTCGACGAGACGATGCAGATCCAGGAGCGCCTTCTCCTGGAGCAGCTCCGCCTCCTGGGCACAAGCGAGCTGGGCCGGAAGCTCCTCGGAGGGCAGGTCCCCAGCACCGTGGAAGAGTTCCGCGCGAATGTGCCCCTCACCGTCTACGGGGACTATGAGCCCTACCTCTCGCAGAAGCGCGAGGACGTCCTTCCTGTCAAGCCCCAGTGGTGGCTGCGCACCTCCGGACGCTCCGGAGAGTATGACTTCAAGTGGGCTCCCTACACGCCGGCGATGGCCACCCGCTTCGGTGAGAACCTCATCGCAGCTCTGATCATCGCCTCCTGCTCGCGGCGGGGCGAGTTCGTCTTTGAGGAAGGGGACACGATGCTCTGCACGCTGGCTCCCTTCCCCTACACCTCCGGTGCCGTGTCGCGGGCCCTTGAGGCCGAGTTCAACTTCTCCTTCCTCCCTCCCATCGAGGTCGCCGAGAAGATGGACTTTGCCGAGCGCGTGCAGGAGGGCTTCCGGCTGGGCCTGCGCGACGGCATCGATATCTTTTACGGAGCGGCGAGCGTCCTCGTGCGCATCGGCGAGCAGTTCGTCAGCGGCGCGGGCGGGCTCAAGCTCTCAGCGTTCTTCCTGCACCCCCGAGTCCTCTTCCGGGTACTGCGGGGCCTGGTGCGCAGCCGCCTCGCCGGTCGCCGCTATCTGCTCCCGCGCGACCTGTGGGACGTCAAGGTCCTTGCGACAGGCGGCACCGACGTCAGGCTTTTCCGCAAGCAGATCGAGGAGTACTGGGGCCGGCCATCGTCGGAGGGCTTTGCCTGCACCGAGGGCGGCGCCATAGCCTTCCAGTACGGCGACGCCAAGGGGATGACCTTCTTCCCGGACAGCAACTTTTACGAGTTCATCCCCGAGGCTGACGCCCTCCGTAACCGGGCCGATCCCTCCTATGCCCCGCCGACCTGCACCCTGGCCGAGGTCAAGGCCGGGCAGCGGTACGAGCTCGTGTTGACCAACTTTCTCGGGGGAATATTCACCCGCTACCGCGTTGGGGACATCATCGAGATCGTGTCCGAGCGGGACGAGGAGTACGGCATCAATACGCCACAGATGGTTTTCTACTCCCGTGCCGACGATATCATAGACCTGGCCAACTTTGCCCGCCTGACCGAGAGCGCCATCTGGAGGGCGCTCGAGGCCGCAAACGTGCCGTACGTGGACTGGACCGCCCGCAAGGAGTACGAGGGCCGGACACTCGTGCTCCACGTCTACGTCGAGCCCAAAGACCCCTCCGTCGATCCAGAGGTGCTGCGCAGCCGTCTCGACGCGGCCCTTGCCAGCGTCGACCACGACTATGCCGACCTGCGCACCATGCTGAACATGGACCCGCTCCGTATCACGCTGCTCAGCCCCGGTACCTTCAAACGGTACTACGACGCGCGGCATGCGGAAGGTGCCGACCTGGGGCATCTGAAGCCTGCCCACACGAACGTATCAGACGCCGTCATCGCCAAGGTCCTTCAGGCGAGCCGAAGCCATGGGTAGCGATGGCCTATGAGCGACATATCAAAGCAGGCTGTTGCGGGTTTCACCGACGTAGCGGCAAGCTACGACAGTACCATTGCTGCCGAGGTCGAGAAGTATTGTGGCATGCCCTATGCGGAGGTCCTGCGCCGGGCGCTTGACGCTGCCGCCGTCGCGCCCGGCGATCGGGTGTTGGACGTCGGTACGGGAACCGGCGCCCTTGCCCTCGCCGTCGCGCGCAGCACCACCGCAGGCCAGATCGCAGCCATCGACCCGACGCGGCCCATGCTCGAGCAGGCCCGACAGAACGCTGCCCGGGCTGACCTCACGGGGCGTATCTCCTTTTGCTGCGGAAGCGCCGAGGCGTTTCCCTTCCGGGATAGCTCCTTCGATGTCGTGCTCACATCCATGGCCATGCACCATACGGACGTGCGCAGGACCCTTGTTGAGATGGCCCGGGTGCTCAGGCCCGGGGGGCGCCTGGCGATTGCAGACGTCTCCCGCAACCCCAGATGGGAGGGTCTCGTCGGCGTGCTCCTGCGCGTCGCTATGGGCATCTACCATCTGATCGCCACGCGCTCGCTGGCGATCACCCGCGCCGAGCTGGCGACCTATCATCAGATATTTGCCAAGGCGGACTGGGAGGCTATGCTCAAAGAAGCGGGCTTCCGGCCTCTGACTGTATCCGAGTTTCCGCATCCCACGAACAGTTGGTTCTCAGGCGTTGTCCTGATACAGGCTTGCAAGCAGGGGTGAGCCCTGGAGCAGCTGCAAGGGCGGAACATGAGTCTGGCGCTTTGGTTCTCGGTGTTTGCAGCGCTCTGTCATCTGATCCTCGTGGTGCTCGTCGCACGGCGGGGCATGCGTCTGCGTGCGCACCAGTTCTTTGTGCTGTACCTGGTGACCATGCTCATCTGGCAGGTTGGCTACATCGCCGTGAGCCTCAGCCACTCGGCCAGCATGGCGCTCGCCTGGTACCGCATCGTCATCATCGCCGGTGCCGCGCAGGGCTTCCTGCTGCTCTTTTTCGCGCGGGCGCTCCTGCGCCTGCACCACTCGCCGTGGCACACGCTTGTAGCCTTCGTCGTGTGGGGCGGCACGGTGCTGGCGCTAGCCCTTGACCGTGGCGGCTTTATCCTGGACATCCGCCGTGACCCGGTGAGCCACCTCTTTGTTCCGCACCTGCAGCTCCCGACCATGCTGGTAGCTGCGCCGAGCATGGGCTTTCTGCTCGGGGGCCTCTACACCCTGGTGCAGGGATACCGTCGAGCTCTGTCGGATCTGGAACACAATCGCCTGCGATATCTGGTGCTCGCCACAGGCATCAGCATCCTTGGCGGCCTGGCCAACGTCGTCCCTCTCCTGAGGGGCTTTCCCGTGGACGTGGCCGCCAATATCATCTGTGCGCTCCTGCTCTCGTACGCCATCCTGCGCTACCAGTTGCTGGATATCACCTTTGTCGTCCGGCGAGGGCTCGCCTACTCGGTGCTCACGGTGGGCCTCGCCGCCGCGTACCTGCTGAGCATCCTGCTCTTTGAACGCCTCGCCGAGGCGATGGTCACGCCCGCGGTCTATCTGGTGCCGATCGTGTTGGCGATGATCGCGGCCATGCTGCTGCGGCCCTGGCGCGAGAGGGCCCAGGCCTGGATCGACCGGCTGCTCTTCCGCGAACAGTACGACTCGCGCCGCATGGTGCAGGAACTCAGCCGCCAGACGGCAGCAGTCCTCGACCTCGAGGTCCTCGTCGACATGCTCCTCTCCAGGCTGTGCACGACTATGCGGCTGACCGGGGCCGCCCTCTTCCTCAAGGAGGCCGGAAGCGAGGACTATTTCGTCGCTGCGCGGCGCGGCGTCGACGATGCCGTCTCCTCGATGCGCCTCGGCCGCGACCATCCCATCGTGCGGTGGCTTCAGCGCTCCGAGCGCCCGCTCCTCGCCCAGGACCTGGACATGCAGCCCCAGTTCCGCAGTCTTTGGGGCCGCGAGAAGGAGTGGTTGAGGCAACTACGTGCAGAGCTCTTCGTCCCCCTGCTGGTCAAGGATGCCCTCGTGGGCATCCTGGCCGTGGGACCCAAGGAGACCGGCGAGTCCTTCTCCCAGGATGACAATCTGGCACTCTCCACCCTTGCCAACCAGACGGCCGTAGCCGTAGAGAACGCCCGCCTGATGTCGGTCACCCGGGCGCGCGTTGCCGAGCTGACGGCGCTGCAAGAGATAGGCGTACGCCTGGTCTCCACGCGCGACCTGCCCAAGGCCCTCACCGTAGTCGCCGAGAGCGGGCTAAAGCTGCTGGCGGCGGATGAGGCTGACGTTGTGCTGTACGATGCCGAGAACGGGCGACTGACGGAGAGCCGCAGCCTGGTCCGTGACCGGGGAGAGCACCCCCTCCCAGAGGCCTCGGCGGTGCGTACCCTGCTGGAGATGGCCGCCCACAATGGTCAGCCGGTCGTGACGTCAGATGTTCGGCTGCATGCGGCCGTTCCTCCCTCTCTGGCACGAGCGAGCGAGGCGCAGGCCGTGGCCGTGCAGCCGCTGAAGCGAGAGGGTCGCGTGATCGGGGCCCTGGCCGTGGCCCACCACCGCCCTCACACCTTCAGCATGGAGGAGCTACGGCTCCTGGCCATGCTCTCCGACCAGGCCACACTGGCCATCGAAAACGCTCAGCTCCTGGCCTCCGAGCAGGCCAAGCGGCAGCTCGCCGACACGCTGCGCGAGGTGTCGAGGGTTATCGGCTCGACACTACAGCTCGACTTGCTGCTCGAGCTCGTCTTGGAGCAGTTGCAGAATGTGGTAAACTATGACGACGCGGTCATCATGCTGTTGCGGGGTGACCGGCTGGAGATCACCAACGGACGCGGCTCGCCCCGCACGGTCGCTCTGGTCGGCAAGGAGTTGTCGCTGGCGTCTCACTCGCTGCTGCGCGAGCTGGTCCGGGAGCGCGAGCCCATGCTCAGCCCCGATATCCAGGCCGAGAGCCGTTGGGCGCCAACTGAGCGGGAGGGCCTGCTCTTGCGAGCCTTCATCGGCGTGCCGCTCGTGGTGCGCGACCAGCCCCGCGGCGTGCTTATCGTTGGCAGGGTCGAGCCGGACTGCTACGGCCAGGACGACCTCCAGAACGTGGTCGCCTTCGCCAACCAGACGGCGATCGCCATCGAGAACGCTCTGCTCTATCAGGAGACGATCGCCGAAAAGAGAAAGACAGAGACCATTCTCAGAGAGACGCTCAGTGGTATCGTTGTGACCGACGTTGACCTGCGCATCGTGACCTTCAACTCTGGTGCCGAGGCGATCACAGGCTATCCGGCAGACGAGGTGATCGGGAAGCGCCTGCCTGACGTCCTCGGTCCCGATATCGTTTCAGAAGGTAGCCCTCTGGGCCGCGCCATCGCTACGGGCGAAAGGGTGCCGCCCCAGGAGACGGTGATCCGCGCGGCCAACGGCCTGAGGGACATCCTGCAGGGTGCCGTCGCCCTGCACGATGCCAACCAAAAGCTCTTCGGCTATCTGCTGAGCTTCTCTGATATCACCCGGCTGAAAGAGGTGGACCGCCTCAAGACCGACATCGTCGCCAATGTCTCCCACGAGCTGCGCACGCCGCTCGCCTCCATCAAGGCCCACACCGAGCTGTTGCTGGACAACATCGAAGGGGACGACAAGGCGATGCGCGACCAACTCTTGCAGGTCATCGACCAGGAGACCGATCGGCTGTCGCAGTTGATCGGCGACCTGCTCGATCTATCACGTCTAGAGGCCGGAAGGTTTGAGGTCCGCCGAAACGCCCTGCGCATGAGCGACCTGATCGCCGATGTCGTCCGCGCCGTCGAGGTGCAACGCCAGAGGCGGAATGTGACCATCCGAACCGAAGTGCCAGGAGACCTGCCGGAGATTATGGCGGACCGAGAGATGGTCACGATCATCGTGAGGAACTTGTTGACCAACGCGATCAAGTTCAGCCATCAGGAAGGCGAAGTGACCGTGCACGTGCGGCCGACCGAAGAGCACCTTGAGATTGCGGTAACAGACCGCGGCCTTGGGATACCTGAAGAAGCATTGCCGCACCTCTTCCAAAAGTTCTACCGTGTGAGGTCGACATCAGAGTCGGGGATCGAAGGAACAGGGCTCGGTCTTGTCCTCGTGAAGCAGGCGGTTGAGGCGCACGGCGGCACGATTGAAGTGCAGAGCAAGGTGGGTCTCGGCAGCACCTTCACGGTGCGCCTGCCCTGGGGGCGGGACTCCGAGAACGGGGAGGTGAGTACTGGTGCCAGCGGCAACCAAGTTGCTGATCATTGACGACGATGTGACGCTCGTCAATGCGCTCAAGCTCTATCTATCCAAGATCGGCTATACCGTCCTCACGGCGGCAAACGGGATAGAGGGGCTGCAGACCCTGTACAATGAGCGTCCGGACCTGGTCATACTCGATATCATGATGCCCAAGATGGGCGGATGGGACGTCTGCAAGCGCATCCGCGAGCTGTCGGACGTGCCCATCATCATGCTCACGGCACGGGACCAGGAAGCCGACCGGGTCATGGGGCTGAAGATGGGGGCGGACGACTATATCGCCAAGCCCTTCAGCCTTAAGGAGCTTGAGGCGCGCCTCGAGGCGGTGCTGCGCCGCACCCGGCTGCCGCCTCCCACCCGCGGAAGAGTGCTCTACAGCGACGACGAGCTCACTATCGATTCGGAGCGTTGGGAGGTGCGCCGGCGCGGAGAGCTGGTGTATCTGACCCCTACCGAGCTGCGGCTGCTCCTCGTCCTTGCAGAGAACGCGGGACGGGTGCTCACGCACCAGCAGCTGCTTGAGCAGGTCTGGGGCCCGGAGTACGCCGACGAGACGGACTATACCAAGCTCTTCATCTGGCGCCTGCGGCAGAAGATCGAGCCAGACCCGAGCCAGCCGCGCTACATCCTCACCGAGCGCGGGCTCGGATACCGCTTCGCCAAGCAGCCCAGGGGAGCAAGCACGCCTACAGACACAGAGGAGTCGTGACCCAGGCAGGTCGTGCACCTGCCTGGGCCACCCAGGCGATGCCGACCGACCGTGTCCGAACGCGTCGGCCGGCATTTTTCAGGTTGCTGTAACCCGTCGTAAACGCCACAGAAACCTCGATGCGCTACACTACAATCTCGTGGAAAGGCGTACGTGAGTAGTGATGGCGAAGCGAGTTCTGGTTGTGGACGACGACGCCGGCATCCGCGCCGCGATCAAGCTGCGCCTCGAACGCGACGGGTTGCTGGTACAGATGGCGGCAGACGGTGATGAGGCCCTTCAGCGCGTCGCCGACGAGCGGCCTGACCTCATCATCCTTGACCTCACACTCCCCCGGCGGGACGGCCTCGAGGTTCTCGCCCAACTCCAGGAGTCAGCGGACACTGCGGCCATACCCGTCGTGATCCTCACGGCGCGCTACCGGTCCAAAGAGGAGTGCCCCCGGTCGCTCTCGCCGGCGGTCGAGGTGATCGGCAAGCCGTTCAGCCCCCGCTACCTGGCCGAGCGCGTGCGCGCGCTGCTGGCAGGGAAGGGACCGAGCGAACTCGGCACCCCAACCCCGGCCGGCTGAGAGGCCAGGCCGCGGGCCTACCTGCGAGGTCGAGTGGCGACCAGGAGATAGCCTTCCTCCAGCTCGATTGCTACCACTCGCAGGTCCGAAGGGACGAGTCCGCCGTTTTCGCTCAGTCCCTGGGCAAGGCCGGCGTTCAGGAGCGGCGTGATGAGGCTGCTCATGGCAGCATAGGGGCCTCCGAGTCTGACCTCCAGGACCTCGAGATTCAGCCGCTCCGCACGCACTGTCGGCATGACCCTGACCTCTATGGGCACCTCGGCTCCGGCGAACTGGGCCAGCGTGACCGTGGAGAAGAGGGTGATGCCCGTCTTGTGTACCTCCACGCGCACGTCCTTGCACTCTACCCCCTCACCCAGGTCGGGGCGCGTGCTCTGCAACTGCCTGTTAAGCTCCTCCTCGGTGATCCGCGTCACCGTCTCGCCGGTCGGGGCCTGCGTTGGTGTCGGCGGCGGGCTCGGTGTAGCCGTGGCGGTCGGGCTCGCCCGGCGCGTCACCAGCGAGGGCACAAAGCAGGCCAGGGATAGCAGGCAAACCAGTACCGACAGAACAACAGCCGATAGACGCGCGGACACGCGTCCTCCGCGCATGCTCAATCTCCTCCTTCACGCCATCTCAGGCGGAAGGAGTATATAGCTGTTACTGGAAATGGCCAAGCCGGGATGCATGAGGGGGTGCTACGGGGGGTCTCCGGGTGGCCCGCTAGAGCGGGTCGGGGCTCTCTCGGCAGCGCTC
>ENA-ORXB01001018-ORXB01001018.1-sediment-metagenome-genome-assembly--contig:-NODE-1018-length-40080-cov-4.641227_pt1 | contig 40080 bp, 29 predicted proteins | sample MGYA00237863_ERZ511475 | MGnify/ENA primary metagenome ERZ511475 (study PRJEB26305, sample SAMN06343858) | sediment metagenome | isolation source: hot spring sediment | place: Canada: British Columbia... | reverse complement strand
CGTTCGGCAGTACTGTCATCGGGTCTGCGACGAATGCTTACCGAGAGCTGTGGGCCAGTCCGCAGGGCTCGTGGGCGATGATGGTGCGACACCATCGCCGCCTGGATAGGGAGGCGGTACCGCAAGATGGGCACCAAGCCCTACACCTACATCGGTTCCGGGGTCTACGAGTGGCACCAGACTGGCGGGCAACTGCAGCCCTGACGGCAGGGGGCGGCGCCGTTTGATGAGGTGATCCACATATCCGTTGTGGGTCGCGGCCCCCGGGCGCGAAGTGCAACCAAGTCGGCGGTTGAAACCGCGCTTTACACGCTGGAGGCGCCGGGGCGCCAACGGCCCGCCAGCCCGGAGGCCTCTAAGAGAGTCGCTCCTACGTGTTCGGGAATTCACACATGCAAGTGCAGGCTCAGCGATCAGTCACGCGCCCCCAAGGCCGCCGCCCCCTTTGGGCTTCATTCCCCCTGCTGGCGTCGGCCGCCTGGGGCGTGATGTATGTGGTCAGCAAGCAGTCTTTTGCTCAGATCCCGCCGATCACCCTCTGCCTGATCCGCATTCTGCTGGGGGGCGGGGCACTGGCCGCGCTCACCCTGGCCCGTGGCGAGCCTCTGCCGAAGGCGGCGGATCGGCGTGGCCTTCTCGGCCTGGGGCTGATCGTAGCCGTGGCCCTGGGGACTCAGTACCTGGGCACAGACCTGGCGACGGCCTCGCAGGCCGCGCTGATCACCACGCTGACCCCGGCCTTCACCCTGCTCCTGGCCTGGGTGGTTGGCGGGGAGCGCCTGGCGGCGCGTACTGTGCTGGGGAGCGCAGCGGCCCTGGCGGGGGTGCTGTTGATCATAGCGCCGCAGCTGGAAGGGCTGGCCGGGGGCTCCTGGCGCGCGGCCGCCGGCAGCCTCCTGCTCCTCGGGGCGTCCTTCGCCTGGGGTCTGTACACCGTGGCCGGCAAGCCGCTGGTGCGCCGCCTGGGGGTCCTCTATACCACCACCTACAGCACCCTGGCCAGCGCCCCCTTCTTCGCCCTGCTCATCCCCCTCGAGCTGCGGGCTCGCCCCATGGGTTCCGTCACCCCGGGGCTTGCCGCGGCCGTGCTCTACCTCAGCTTTGGGGCGACCGCCCTGGCCTGGTATCTCTGGAACAAGGGGATCGAGTACGCGGATGCCAGCCTGGTGGCCATCTTTTTCTTTGCGCAGCCGGTTGTTGGGGCGCTTCTGGGGTGGCTGGTGCTGCACGAGGCCCTGGGCTGGCGCTTTGTGGTCGGGGGGCTGGTGGTGGCAGCGGGCATAGTTTATGTCTCGTGGCCGGAGCGAGCGGGCGGAGGCTCCGCCCGCCCATAGCGGCCCCTCCATCGGGCAGGCGTGGCGGGCCTGCGAGATTGGAGCCCCCTCACTCCTGCCCCGCTCCCCCGGCCCGGGGATTCAGGGGCGGACAGGTGTCCGCGCGGGCGCAATCATGGCACCTGCGAGGCAGTGCCCCATCCCCCCGGCCCCCTTCCCCGCCGCTGAGGCGGCGGGGAGGGGGGTCCTTTTTCTTATGGAGGGGCTCGAGTTTGGCCTTCCGGGGCGCAACTTGCGATGCCGTCCAGAACTCGCGGAGATGACGCCCAGCTATGCTGTGCCCTGGACGCCCCTCCCCCTTGCCCCCTCCCCGAGGCGGACGCCTCGGCGTCCGCCTCGGGGAGGGGGAAGACATTACAGGGCGTTTTGGGCTCCGCTGGCGCGCCGCGGCGCGCCAGCGGAGCCCAAAACGCCCATTGAGAATGGCCCCGCCCCCAGGCGGGCACGCCGTGCCCGCCTGGGGGCGGGGTCGGGGGTGGGGGCGTTGCCGCACGACGCGCGCCATACGACCGCAGAGGAGCGATAGGGATAGCGGTGAGGGACGAGGACCTGAAAGGGCCAGACTCGAGCCCCTCCTGACGCGGGCACGTCCCGCCACGCGCGGGAGTGTTATCCAGGCTTATTCTCCACCAGCCTGTCAAAAGCGTCCTCAGCCAGGTGATCGAGCCGGTCGACGACGACGTCGGCCCCGCGGAGCTCTTCGGCCGGATGGGTGGTAGTGACGGCGATGGAGCGCATGCCCGCCCGCCGGGCCGCCTCGATGCCCACGGTGCCATCCTCGATGACCACGCAGCGCTCCGGAGGGACGCCAAGGGCTGCCGCGGCCTGGAGAAAGATGCCCGGGTCCGGCTTGGAGAGGGGCAATCGGCCGCCGCTCAGGACGGCGTCGAACTCTGGCCAGAGCTCCAGCTCATTGAGGATGGCAGCGATGTTGGCCATCGGCGCGGACGAGGCCACGGCCTGTCGCCAGCCTTCTCGGGATAGCCGGGCAAGCCACTCGCGGACCCCCGGCAGAGCCTGCACCCGCCCACGCACCAACTCCCGATAGCGGGCCTCCTTGCGAGAGCCGATCTCAGCAACCTGCTCCTCGCTCAGGCGATCGCCAAAGATGGCCCGCAGAAGGTTGCGGTTGTTCATGCCAAAGGTCTGCTCGAACTGCTCGCGGCCCATGGTGAGGCCATAGTCCTGGAGCACCTCGACCCAGGACTGGTAGTGCAGGTCGGCGCTCTCGAGGAGCACACCGTCCATATCCCAGATGACGGCTCGCGGTGTTGAGGGCAAGGTGTCCTCCGATTGGTCTTGGGCTCCGCCCGCCGGGCGGGCCATGGCATGTATCGGGTATGTCAGCGAAGCTGGCTGCCCGCCCTATCCCCGGGCTCGCCATCAGCCCGTGGGCTCGCCGGGTGCGGGGGCCGGGGCTTCGGCGGCCTGCCGGTCGGGCTTTTTGTGGACGACGTATATGGTGACCGGGTCCGATTTGGTCTGGTTCCCGGCGGCGTCAAAGGCTACCACGTACAGGGTATGGATCTCGCGGTACTCCTGGGCCCCGGCGCTTGCCACCCAGGATGCCCCCCATCCATCGGGGAAGACCACTGCCAACCCTTCGGGATAGCGGACGATGACGGTGCGGCTGATCGCCTCGCCGGCACCGACCTCGCGGATGTACTCGGTCCTGTCCGGATAGCTGTTGCGGCGCCAGGTTACCGGCTGGCCGTCCTCAACCGTGAGCAGCTCGCCGCCGGGGATATCGGGGACGGGCGGCACGATGGACCGGGCCGCATCTTTCATCACCAGGTTCCAGGGCAGGCTGTAGGGTGCCACGCGGCTCTCGCCGACCTTCTGGCTGTCCACAAAGAACTCGACGCGGTCCATGGCCATGTTGTCCGTAGCCCAGACCTGGATGTTCACATAGTCGTCGTATTCCTTGACGTAGAACTGGCCCTCGGTCGGGTTGATAAGGGACACGACGGGCGGGGTGTTATCGACCGTCACCGGCACGGTCACGCGGCGCTCCTGATCGCCGCGCACCGTCAGCCGCAGGGTGTAGAGGCCGCTGAGGCCCGTTGCGTCCCACACCTCGAGCACCTGGTTGTCGACCCAGTTATAGTGCGTCCCCCCGATGGAAAACCACTGCGCCGGGTCGAGCCCTTCCCCGTACTCGAGCTGATACTCTCGGAACCCCGACACCCGCGCGTTGCCGGTGATCTGCACGAGGCCGTGTACCGGCTGGTAGATGCCGGGGTAGGTGATGGAGGCATCCGCGGCGCGCAGGTTCGGGCCGTGCACGTCGCAGTAGGTCGTCGGGGCGTGAGGCTGCTCCGTAGCCCGGAGCCAGTCCTCGACCTCGGGCGGATAGATGGCAAAGACCTGCCGCTCGACCTCCTCGGGCGGGCAGTAGGGGGTCGCCAGCCTGCCTGACGCCCGGCAGATGGCGAACTCCTTATGCAGGTCATCCCGCTTCGTGGGCTCGCGGCCGGCGATAAAGGGCTCCTTCACCGTCGCGCGGGTGTACGGCCCCGGCAGCAGCCCCGACTCGGCGTCGACCGTGACCCACACGATCCCGGGAGGCTCGGTAAAGTCGACGACCGGCAGGTCCTTGTGGGCATACTCCATGAGGTCGTGCCAGATGGGCGCCGCGCCCCGGCTGCCCCACATGGCCTGCATCGGCGTATAGTCGCTGTTGCCCACCCACACCCCGATGGCAAGCTGCGGCGTGTAGCCGACCGTCCAGGCATCGACATAGTTGTTGGTCGTGCCGGTCTTGGCGGCGGCGGGCCGGCTCAGCTTCAGGGCGTTCTCAACGCCAAAGGCCGGTGCACGCGCCGCATTGTCCGACAGGATGTTGGTGATCAGGTAGGCGACCTGCGGGCTCAGCACCTCTTTCAGCGTCGGGCCTTTGAACTCATCGAGGACGTTGCCACGGCTGTCCGTCACCTTGAGGACGCTCACCGGGTCAAGCTCGCGATACCCCGGCTCGAGCCTGTCCGCGGGCACGGGGGTGCCGGCCATGACGCCGCCGTTGGCAAAGACGCCAAAGGCGAAGGTGTGGTCCAGCAGGGTGACCTCGCCGCCGCCGAGCGTGAGGCTCAGGCCAAGGCGCGACCGGTCTCGCAGGGTGGTGATCCCCATGCGGTGCGCCATCTCCACGGCACTGTCGATGCCGATCTGGTTGAGGACGCTGACTGCGGGGATGTTGTACGAGCAGGCCAGTGCCCTGCGCAGCGACATCGGCCCGTGGTACTTGCGGTCAAAGTTCTCGGGCACGTAGGGCGCGGCGCCCTCGACCGGGAATGAGGTGCGCACATCGTACACGAGCGTCGCGGGCGCGTAGCCCTGCTCGAAGGCTGCCGCGTAGGTGTACGGCTTGAAGGATGAGCCCGGCTGCCGCGGCGACACCGCCATGTTCACCTGCCCGTCGATGGACTCGTCGTTGAAATCCACCGAGCCGACCATGGCCAGTATCTCGCCCGTTGAGGGGCGGATGATCACCGCAGCGGCGTTATGGGCGTTGCAGCTTGCCTCCCATTGCTCGACGTGCTCACGGACGATGCGCTCGGCCTCTTTCTGCAGGTCGAGGTCGAGTGTGGTGATCACCTGCAGTCCCCCGCCATAGACCGCCCGCCTCCCGTACCGCTCCTCCAGTATCGGAAGCAGGTACGTCACAAAGTGTGGCGCCTCCATCTGGAGCTTTTCCGCGGGTTTGGGCTGGCCGAGCGGTGCACGCGCCGCGGCATCGGCTTCCGCCTGGGTGATATACTTGTCCCGAACCATCGCCTGCAGTGCCAGCAACTGGCGCTGCTTGGCAGCTTCGGGGTCGTCGAGAGGGTTCTTGGCCGGATACTGGGGAATCGCAGCCAGCATGGCCGCCTCGGCGAGGGTCAGGTCCTTAGCGTGCTTGCCGAAGTAGAGCTTGGCGGCCGCCTCCACGCCATAGGCCGTCCGCCCGAAGTGGACCGTGTTGAGGTACCACTCCAGGATGCGGTCTCGGCCCTCTAGCCCCGGGTAGCGCCGGGTGAGCTCATAGGAGAGGATCACCTCCTTGATCTTGCGCTCGTAGCTGATGGCAAAGCGCTCCTCGGGGTCCATCGCCACGTTGCGCACGAGCTGCGCCGTGATCGAGCTGCCGCCCTGGACGGGCAAGCCCTGCAGGTTATTCCAGAGGGCACGCAGGAGGCCTTCGACGTTGACCCCTGCCGGGTTCGTGTAAAAGGTCTTGTCCTCGAGGGCGACGATGGCGTTGCGCATGTGCTCGGGTATCTCGTTGAAAGGCACCCAGATGCGGTCGCCGCCCTGGGGGTCGATGACCTCATAGAGGATATGACGGCCGGTGCGATCGTAGATGCGGGTTGTCTCAAAGTTGCTGAGGGCCATCTGCTCAAACTGCTCGGCGGTCGGCAGGTTTCTGGCAAAGTACTGATATCCTGCCACGAGGGCGGCCGCGCCGATGCCAGTCACGACGCCGATGGTGCTGAAGATAAGCGCCAGCGTCGAAAGAAGGGCAGCGATCCAGGGCGAAGTGCGGCGGGCGTATCGCTCCCGGAGCCTGCGACGGATGACGACGGACGGGGCCATGCTGATGCTCCTTAGCGGAAACACAGAGCGCGGCGTTGGGGCGGGGCCTGGCTCGCCTCGGCAGCGAGCCAGGCCCTCCTATTGCTCGCTGTCCCCGCGCCTGACCTGCGCCGCGCCAGAAGCCGGCTTGTGCACGTCACAGTAGCGCGTTGGCGGCTGCGGGTCGACCGCGCTGCGCACAAAACTGCCATTCTGCGTTGGATAGACCTCGAAGGTCTTGTGCTCTACTTCGTTGGGCGGGCAGTTCTCCGTCGCCAGTTTACCCGAAGCCCGGCAGATGGCAAAATCCTTGCGGACCTTCTGCGAGCTGACGGGCTCCCAACCGGCGATGAACACCTCCCGCACGCCCTTGCCCTTGGCCAGGGCTCCGGTCGCAGGATCGACCTCCACCCACTTGATGCCCGCCGGCTCGACAAAGTCGACGGGCGGCAGGGATTTCCAGGCCGCCTCCATGATGCTGCGCCAGATGGGAGCAGCCGCGATGGCCCCGTACCAGGTGCCCATGGGCTGGCGGTCCGCATTGCCGACCCAGACGCCAACGGCGAACTGGGGGTTGTAGCCTACCGTCCAGCAGTCCCAGCTCTCGTTGGTGGTGCCCGTCTTGGCAGCGGCCGGTCGGCTGGCTACCAGAGCGCTGTAAGGCCCGAAGGCCGGAGTCCGCGCGGCGTTGTCCGAGAGGACGTTGGTCACAAGGTAGGCTACCTGCGGGCTGATCACCTGCCTGACCTCGGGCTCCAGGAACTCTTCCAGCACGCGGCCGCGGCCGTCGGTCACCCGCAGGACGCAGACCGGGTCCAGCTCGCGGAATCCGGGCTCGCGCCTCTGGGGCGGCACCGGCACGCCGGCCATCCTTCCCTGGTTCGCAAAGACGCTAAAGCCGTAGGTGTGGTCGACCAGCCTGATCTCGCACGAGCCCAGGGTCACCGCCAGCCCGATGCGGGAGGGGTCGCGGATGGTGGTGATGCCCATGCGGTGGGCCATGTCTACCGCGCTATCGATGCCGATGCGGTTCAGGAGGATGACGGCCGGGATATTGTAGGAGCAGCCCAGCGCCCGGCGCAGCGGCATCCGGCCGTGGTATCCGCCGTCAAAGTTCACCGGCACGTAGGGGGCTGCGCCCGGGATCGTAAAGGCGGTGCGCCGGTCCTCGATCACCGAGGAAGGGGCATAGCCCTGCTCAAAGGCGGCGGCATAGGTGTAAGGCTTGAAGGACGATCCGGGCTGCCGCGGTTCGTAGGCCATGTTGACTTCGCCATCGATCGACTCGTCGAAATAGTCTACGCTGCCAACCATGGCCAGGATCTCCCCGGTCGATGGCCGGATGACTACCGCCGCAGCGTTGCGGGCGTTCGAGCTCGCCGGCCAGCCCCGGACCGTCTTGGTGACAATCTCCTGGACCTTGTTCTGGAGGTCATAGTCCAGCGTGGTGATCACGCGCAAGCCGCCGCCATAGACCTTGCTCCTGCCGTAACGCTCCTCCATGACCTTGAGCAGGTACATGACAAAGTGGGGCGCCTCGATCTGGACCCGCTCTGGAACCTGCGGCCGGGTGTAGCCTTCCTGTTTGGCGGCTTCGGCCTCCTCCGGTGTGATGTACCCCTGGGCGACCATGGCGTCGAGCACGATGGCACGGCGGCTCATAGCCGCCTCGAGATTGTCGATCGGATTCTGGGCAGGATACTGCGGGATGGCCGCCAGCATTGCCGCCTCGCCCAGGGTGAGGTCCTTGGCGTGCTTGTTGTAGTAGACCTTGGCCGCAGCCTCTACGCCGTAGGCACGGTTGCCATAGTAGACCGTGTTCAGGTACCACTCCAGGATTCGGTCCCGACCCTCCTTGCCCGGGTAGCGTCGCGTCAGCTCATAGCAGAGGATGGCCTCTTTGATCTTGCGCTCGTAGGTGATCGAGTAGCGCTCCTCTGGCGTCATGGCCACGTTGCGGACCAGTTGGGCCGTGATCGAGCTCCCACCCTGGATGGGCAGGCCGCGAATGTTGTTCCAGGCGGCACGCAGTATCCCCTCGATGTTGATCCCGCCGGGATTGGTGTAGAAGGTCTTGTCCTCTATGGCGATGGTCGCGTTCCGCATGTGCAGGGGGATATCACGAAGGGGGATGATCGTGCGATCACCCCCCTTGGGGTTCTGGACCTCGTACAGCAGGTGCTGGCCGGTCCGGTCGTAGATTTTGGTGGTCTCAAAGCTGGTCAGGGTGAGTTCTTCGATCTGCTCGGGGCTGGGCAGGTCTTTGGCAAAGTGGTTGTAGGCACTCAGCAGCGCCAGTGCGCCGGCCGCCGTCAGGGCTCCAACTGTGGTCGCCAGGATGATGAACCCGGCGACCAGCAGTTGGAGCCACCGTGCGGTTTGATTCTTGTTCGGGCCATCGTGCCGCCGGCGCAGCCGGCTGCGCAAGATGGGCGAGCCCATTAGCTACTCCTCGATGGTAGCTGTCTCCTCCGCGGGCTCGGACTCCTCTTCCTCCTCATCGCCCACGCCGGGCGGCAGGGCACCGAACAGCGATGCTACATCCAGGGGCGCGCGCCGGGCGCCGAACTCGGGCCCAGCGGAAGGCGGCTTGTTTTCTCCATTGCCGCCCGCAAAGCGGCTCGGATCAAAGCCCGTGCCCGCAGGGATCAGCTTACCGATGATCACGCTCTCTTTGAGGCCGTGCAGGTTGTCCCGACGGCCCTCGATGGCCGCATTGGCCAGCACGCTGATGGTGTGCTGGAAGGATGCGGCCGCAAGGAACGAGTCGGTGCTCAGAGCGGCCTTGGTGATACCCAGCAGGATCGGCGTGGCCGTTGCCGGTGTGCCGCCGTCAGCGACGATCCGGTTGTTCAGCTCCTCAAAGTCCAGCCGGTCCACGATCTCACCGGGCAGGAGCGGCGTGTCACCGATGGTGCGCACCCGCACGCGCCGCATCATCTGGCGGACGATGATCTCGATGTACTTGTCGTTGATGTTCACGCCCTGCGAGCGGTATACCTTCTGCACCTCGTCGACCAGGTAGCGGTACACCGCCTCGGGCCCCATGATGCGCAGGATCTCGTGCGGGTTCTTGGCGCCCTCGGTGAGCTGGTCGCCCGCCTGCACCTGCTGGCCCTCGGTCACACGCAGCCTCGCCGCGGCGGGTACCTCGTAGACGGCCTCGTTGCGGTCCTCCCAGTGGATGGTAACGGTGTGGCCGTCGATGGTGGCGATGCCCGCCACGTCGGCGACCAGCTGCTCCTCGCCCCGCCTGGCAAGGACCGTGCCAGGCTCGACCGCCTCGCCGTCCTCGACTTTGATGCCCCAGTTGCCGGGCACCGTGTACTCGCGGGTGCGCTTCTCCACCGACACGATGCGCAGCGTGCGCTCGTCGCCGTTGCGCTCGATGTGCACGGTGCCGGCGATCTCGGCGATCAGCGCCTCACCCTTGGGGATGCGCGCCTCGAACAGCTCCTGCACGCGCGGGAGGCCCTGGGTGATGTCGCCGCCGGCGACGCCTCCGGTGTGGAACGTGCGCAGCGTGAGCTGCGTGCCGGGCTCGCCGATGGACTGGGCGGCGATGATGCCAACCGCCTCGCCGACCTTGACCATCTCACCGCGGCCCAGGTCGCGCCCATAGCACTTGGCGCAGATGCCGTAGCGGAGCTGGCAGGTCAGCGGCGAGCGTACCCGCACCCGGCGGATGCCGGCGCTCATGATCGCCTCGAGCCTGTCCTCATCGATCATCTGGTCTCGCTCGAGGAGGACCTCGCCGGTCTTGGGATGGACGATGTTCTCCGCCGCGAGCCGGCCGAGGATGCGCTCCTGGAAGCTGAGGCCGGCGGCCTCGGCGCTCTGGGCATCGATCCAGATGCCGTCCTTGGTGCCGCACTCTTCGGCGTTGACGATCACGTCCTGCGCCACGTCGACCAGGCGGCGGGTCAGGTAACCCGCGTCAGCGGTACGCAGCGCGGTGTCGGCCAGACCCTTGCGCCCGCCATGGGTCGAGATAAAGTACTCCAGCGTCGACAGACCCTCACGGAAGTTCGAGCGGATGGGCAGCGGGATGATGCGCCCTGACGGGTCGGCCATGAGGCCGCGCATGCCCGCGAGCTGGCGGATGGGCTGCAGCCCACCCTTCACCGCACCCGAGGTCGACATCACGCCGATGTTGCCCTTCGGGTCGAGGCGCCTGGACACGGCGGCGGTGACCTCTTCGGTCGCCTCCGTCCACAGCTCGACCGTCTTCAGGTACTGCTCGTTCTCGGTGATCAGGCCACGCCGATACTGCCGCTCGACCTCGGCGACGCGCTCGCTGACCTGCTCGATGATCGCTGCCTTCTCCTCCGGCACGACCAGGTCGTCGATGGCGATGGTCACGCCCGACTGCGTGGCATACCGGAAACCGACGTCCTTGATCTTGTCGACCAGCTCGGCGGTGCCCTCCATCCCCAGCCGCTGGTAGCCCTCGGCCACCAGCTTCTTGAGGGCGCCCTTGTCCATGACCTCGTTCCGGAAGCGCAGCTCCGGCGGCAGAATGGCATTGAAGAGCACGCGGCCGACGGTCGTATCGATCAGGCGCTTCCGGCGCCGCGGGCCGGGCTCGGTGTAGAACTTGATCTTGGCATGCAGGTGCACCTTGCCCAGCTCGTAGGCCAGCGCAACCTCGTCATAGTCGGAGAAGACCTTGCCCTCGCCGGGCAGGCCATCGCCCTCCATCGTCAGCCAGTAGCAGCCGAGGACCATGTCCTTGGACGGCCCGACGCCAGGCTCCCCATTGGCCGGCAGCAGCAGGTTCTTGCTCGAGAGCATCAGCTCCCTTGCCTCCTTCACTGCTGCAGCGGAGAGCGGGACGTGCACCGCCATCTGGTCCCCGTCAAAGTCGGCGTTGAAGGCAAAGCAGACGAGCGGGTGGATCTGGATGGCGTTCCCTTCGACCAGCACCGGCTCGAACGCCTGGATGCCCAGGCGGTGCAGGGTAGGAGCGCGGTTGAGCAGAACCGGGCGGGTCTTGATGACCTCCTCCAGTACCTCCCAGACCTCGGGAACCTCGCGCTCGACCAGCCGCTTGGCGCCCTTCACGTTGATGGCATAGTTGTACTCGACCAGCTTTTGCATGACGAAGGGGCGGAAGAGCTCCAGCGCCATGCGCTTGGGCAGGCCACACTGGTGGAGCTTGAGCTCGGGCCCGACGACGATGACGGAGCGCCCCGAATAGTCCACGCGCTTGCCCAGCAGGTTGCGGCGGAAGCGGCCCTGCTTGCCCTTGAGCATGTCGGAGAGCGACTTGAGCTGGCGACGGCCACGCAGGGAGATGGCCTTGCCCCGCCGGCTGTTGTCGATCAGCGAGTCCACCGCCTCCTGGAGCATGCGCTTTTCGTTGCGGATGATGACCTCAGGCGCCTGCAGCTTGATCAGGTGCTTGAGCCGGTTGTTGCGGTTCACAACCCTGCGGTACAGGTCGTTCAGGTCGCTGGTAGCGAAGCGGCCGCCATCGAGCTGGACCATTGGCCGCAGATCGGGCGGAATGACCGGCAGCGCCGTGAGGATCATCCACTCCGGTCGGTTGCCGGACTGCCGCAGGGCCTCGACCACGCGCAGGCGCTTGGCCGCTTTCTTGCGCCGCTGCTTCGAGCGGCTCTGTCGCATTTCGCGGCGCAGAGCCTCGGCCATCGTGTCGAGGTTGATCTCCTTGACGATCTCATAGATGGCCTCGGCGCCCATGCCCGCTTTGAAGACGCGGCCCCACTTTTCCTCGAGCTCGCGATAGCGGCTCTCATTAATGAGCTGCTTCTTGCGCAGACTCTGGAGCTCTTCGCGGTCGGCCTCGTAGCGCTCCTGTATCTCGGCCAGCTCGCCGGCTGCGCGCTCCTGAACGGCGGTCCGCTCCTCCTGCGCGCGCTGTCGCGCCGGCTCCTCCTGCGCCTCGAGCTCGGCGATCCGTGCCGCATACTCCTCGCGGATGCGTGTGTCGATCTCGTTGAGCTTGTCCTGCACGGTGCCGCTCAGGAGCTGCCGGTGCTGCCGCCGGGCGACCTCGCCCTCCTCGAGGATGACGGTGCCGGTCGGCTCAAAGACGAGGCGTCTGGTCGCGGGCGTGTCCTTGAACTTGTCCAGCGCCTCCTGCAGGGCGGTGGCAGCGCTCATGATCTCGTCGGTGGCCGCGGTAAGCCGCTCCTCCATCTCCCGCTGCAGCGCCTCGCGCTGCTCGGCGATGTGGGCGATCTCCTCGGCCAGGCGGGAGTCGATAGCGTCCAGCTCTTCCTGCGCGGCGCGCGAGAGGCGCGTCGTCTCCCGGTTCAGCTCCTCATCGAGCCGGCGCAGGGCGCGCTGGCGCGCATCCTCGTCAACGTCGGTGATGATGTACTGCGCGAAGTAGAGCACGCGGTCGAGGTTGCGCTGGGAGATGTTCAGCAGGAGCCCAAGGTAGCTGGGCGAGCGACGCGTGTACCAGATGTGGGCGATTGGCGTCGCCAGCTCGATGTGCCCCATGCGCTCGCGCCGCACGCGCGACTGCGTCACCTCGACGCCGCACTTTTCGCAGACAACGCCCTTGTAGCGGACCTTCTTGTACTTGCCGCAGTAGCACTGCCAGTCCTTGGTGGGGCCGAATATGGCCTCACAGAAGAGTCCATCCTTCTCCGGCCGGAGACGTCGATAGTTGATGGTCTCGGGCTTGGTCACCTCGCCGTGTGACCATTGGCGGATCTGCTCTGGAGATGCCAGGCTAATCCGCAATGCCCTGATGTCGTTGATTTGCAACGCAACCCTCCTCAGGAACTGTCGGACAGGACAACCCGGCAGGTCGTGGAGTCGGTTGGTCGTCCTGCACCAGAGAATCCTGGTCCGAACCGCCTCTGTCCGAGGCCGATTGAGCCAGGATTCACACCTGCCCCGTCAAGGCGCCGTGAGCTCAGCCATATCCGGTGTTGGAAGGGATTCCTGATCGCTGCGCAGAGGGGTATCAGACGGCGCCCCAACCTCCCTGGGGCACAATACGGCAAACTGCTATTATAGGCCAAGCTGCCAGGTTTGTCAAGTACCAAGAGAAGAGGTCAACAAAACGGGGTGTCGGGCGGTCGGGCGCGCAAACGCGCCCGACCGCCCGACCCCCCGCCAGAACACTGCCACTCGAGCCTGGCCTTCGCGCACTGTTGCCGGGCCCTGTCCCCGCGCTCGCGTGAATCCAGCATCCGACGCCCTGTGGCCCCACATCCCCGAAGGCGCCCCTCTCGGCGCTGCTCAAAGGCACCTGACGGATTGCCGTGGGCCGGCGGGTGTCCCGCCGGCCCACGGGCTTTCATACCGTTTGCTTATGGACGCGTGCGCACCTGCACGGTGCGCCGGCGGGCGCCGACCCATCCGCCAAGGCCCGCCGCCAACGCCGCCAGGATGGCGCCCAGCAGGAACCAGCCGGCAGCGGAGGCGATGAAGCTGAGGATGTTCTGCACCTGCTGAGTGGTCAGGGTGCCCGACACACTCACAAGGTTCAGCGCCGTCAAGACGTCAGTCGGTCCTCCCTGGCCAAAGCGGAAGCCCAGCAGACTGCTCACGCCGAGCAGGCCACTGATACCGCTGAGGATGGCGCCCAGGAACAGGTACAATCCCCAGACGGTGATCCCGTTGAGCGTGCCGTCCAGCTTGCCGGCTACGCCCGACATGAACGCCGCGAACCAGCCACCGACGAAGAGCGCGATCAGTGCGCTGATCGCGGTCCAGATTCCTAGCCCGGTTGCGAGCCCCGTCGGGAACGCACCCCCGGGTGCCGGGACCGATGTGATCGCCCCGACCCAGAGCCCGAGGGCAAGGAGCACCAGCTGCACGGCGAACGCCCAGAACACGCCAGCAAAGACCGGCGCCAGCCGTACGCGGTCTCGCAGCCACGCCCTCATGCCATAGAGCTTTTCAAAGTCGCGGTCTTCGATGAGTGGCTCGAGGCGCAGCTCCTCCTCCCTTGCTTCCCTCTCGCGGGGCCTTTCCTCGAATCTTGTCGCCATGTTCTCAATCCTCCTCGAGTAGGCAGCCCCACTGCCTTACACACGGGAAACTGCCACTGCGACCTGGGGAATCGCCGCCGCGGGCGGGCCAGGCCTCCCCTCGAGGAGCTGCGGCGCCGCTACGGCGTGGGGGATGGCCAGGACGATGGTCGATGATGGGGTGGCCAGCAGTGACACGCGGCCGGCAGTCCCTGGCCTCGCAGTTGGGTAGCAAGAAGCGTGCCCCCAAACGGCACCGATTCCCCCGGCCATCCAGCAAACTGTGTGCCGCGGCGGCCCGTACGGCTGGCCCCCATCCGAACCCCTGCAACAAAAAAGGAAGCACAACCCCTATGGGCTGCGCTTCCCCCGAACCAGATACTCCATGCCCGCGAGAGGACTTGAACCTCCACGCCCTTACGGGCACAGGCCCTCAACCTGCTGCGTATGCCAATTCCGCCACGCGGGCTTGCAGCCATATTGTAGCCATACCGTCGATGCTTGTCAACTCGCCAGCCATGCGGTACAATGCGCGCGGCAAAGACTGGCTCTGATCGGACAGGGGAACCCCCGGGAGGGCCGATGGGTCCGGCCGCCGCAGTGGCCATCGCACTCACTGTCGCCACCTGGTACGTCTTTCTTGTTGTGGCGACACGTCATCATGACTTGCCTGGAGCAGGCCGCGAAGCCTTTTTGCAGTATCTGCTCGCCCTCGTCCTTTGGACGGGGGGCACGCTGGTTGCGTGGCTGGTCGCAACGGTGCCGGGCGCTGGTCCGGTAGCGGCGCTCTTGGGTGGGCTGGCCGTGCTCGCCGGCGCCTGGATGTTCGCCAGGGCGTATCTCATCCGGCCCCTTCCGCGCCTGGCCTACGGTGCACTCCTTGCCGGACCTGTGGCCCTGAGCGCGGCGCACTGTGTGGCCGCCCTGGAGGCGGCCGTCAATGGGGAGGGGCTCCTCGGCGCTACCTGGCCGGTGCTCTTGGCCATGGTCTCGGGCCTGTCCCTTGTGGGCCTGGCGGCCTGGCTGTGGATGCATGCCTGGCAGGTCGGGCCGGCGGGTCCCAAATGGCACCGTGGGGTGCTGCTCCTCGGCCTGGTGGCACTGGCCATGACCTTTGCTCTGTACCTGGCCGCGCCCATGGCGACGTACTGGCTGGAGCTGGCCCAGATGGTCATGGCGGTCGCCATCGCGGCGCTGGTCAGCGCGCGCCGGCACCTGCCACCGCTCACCCTTCCGCAGCGCCACAGCACCGGCTATGCCCTGCTCGTCCTGCTCAGCTCCTTCCTGCTCGCCATCCTCGCCTACGGCGGCCAGGCCGTCAGCGGCCCCGCGACCCCCCTGCTCATCCTCGCCGCCGGGCTCATGCTGGGTGGCCTCGTCCTTGCCTTCCCCGAGATGGCCGACTCGCTCAGCCTGTGGGTGGAGAGGCGTGTCCTCCGTGCCGAGTACCGTGCTCGACGCATGGTGGAGGAGGTCGCCGAAGTCGCACCCGCCGTGCTAGACCTCGAGCCGCTCGTGAGCATGATCCTCGAGCGGACGCTCCAGACCCTGGACATCCGCTGGGGCCTTTTCGCCCTGTGGGATCGTACCACTCACGAGCTACGTGTGGTGACGGCTCGCGGCCTGCCCGGGGAAGTGGCGAACGCTCGCTGGCCGGCGGACCACGCTCTGGCCCAATGGCTGCTCAGCTCGGCCGATGCCGGCGGAGCCCCGCCTGCTCATCTCACTGAGGAGCCTTCGCTCCCAGAGGCCTCCTGGCTTGTGGCCGTGCGCCTGCATGAGGAGCCTGTGGGCGTGTTTGTGTACGGTCCCCGCTCTTCGGGGGAACCTCTGACACCGACTCAGCAGGCCATCCTCGATCTCCTGGCCAACGAGACTGCAGCGGCGGTGGCCAACGCCCGGCTCTTCAATCAGGTCGCGCGTGCCCGGCGCGAGTGGGTGCAGACCTTTGATGCCCTCAGCGACGGGGTCTTTTTGCACGACCGGGAGGGCCGGGTGCTGCGCGCCAATCGCGCGTTCGCGCGGCTGGTCGAGCGCTCCTTTGACCAGATCATCGGCCGGCCCTGGTTCGAGCTCATCCCTGCCGGCCCGGAGGCGCGCCTCGCCTGCAACTCGGAGCCGGGGCAGGCCCGGAATACCGCAGAGTATGATCTCGCCTACCGCGACCAGCGCACGCTCCACGTGACCGTATCCCCTGTTATGGAGGGGGACGAGTTCTGCGTCCACGTGGTGCGGGATGTGACCGACGAGCGTGCCATGCAGCGCCAGCTCGCCCAGGCCGAAAAGCTCGCCGCCATCGGTGAGATGCTCTCCGGCATCGCCCACGAGCTCAACAACCCCCTCACCACGATCATCGGCTTCTCGGAGCTCTTGCAGGATGCCTCCGTGCCCGAGTCGGTGCGGGCAGACCTGCAGCGCATCTTTCGTCAGGCCAAGCACAGCGCCCGGATCGTGCAGGGGCTGCTCGCCTTCGCCCGCCAGAGCCGGCTGCAGATGTCGGAGGTGGATGTCAATGCCCTGCTCGAGCAGACCCTCGACCTGATGCAGCCCCAGCTGGAGACGCACAACATCGGGGCCAGGCTCGAACTGGACCCCCAACTCCCCCATGCGCTCGCCGACCCCGGGCAGCTCCAGCAGGTCTTTGTCAACCTGATCACCAACGCGCAGCAGGCCATGAGCGCGGCTCACGGCGAGGGCACGCTGACCATCCGCTCCCAGGCCCTCCCGACCTGCCTGCGCATCTCGGTGCGCGACGACGGCCCCGGCATCCCTCGGGACCTGCTCCAGCGGGTGTTTGACCCCTTCTTTACTACCAAGGAGGTCGGCGAGGGAACCGGGCTCGGACTGTCGATCTGCTATGGGATCGTGCGCGAGCACGGCGGACGCATCTGGGCGGAGAGCGAGCCCGGGCAGGGTGCTACCTTTGTGGTAGAGCTGCCGATCCGTCACGCAGCAGCCTCCGACGCCGAGTCCGCACCTCCGGTGCCCCTCTCCAGCCGGCGCATCCTCATCGTGGAGAGCAACGAAGAGACGGCGGCGCTTTTCCGACGCGTTCTCGACCCCTCCGGCCATCAGGTCCGCCTGGTCCGCGATGTGCCGCAGGCCCTTGAGGCTCTGGCCGAGGCGGTGGCCGGCGAGCAGACCCCCGATCTGATCGTGGCCGGGCTCGACCCGGATGGCCGTGGCCTCTACGAGCATGTGCGAAGGGAGCTGCCTCGCCTGGGGCCCCGCTGGCTCTTCATCACGGATGACAAGCTCACTCCAGAGGAAGAGCGCTTCCTGCGGGAGCGCCGGCTCTCGTACCTGTCGCGGCCCTTCGGTCCCCGCGAGGTCCTGGAGAGCGTGACCAGGGCGCTCCTGTGAACCTGCGCCCTCGCGTTTGGCCTTTTCGGGGAGCCTCCTGCGTGTGGTAGGGCAAGCGCACAGCGCCTCCTAGGTCTTGGGCCTTCCTGGGCGCACCACAGGGCAGAGCTTTACCATAACCGTGAAAAGGCTCGAGGCATTCTCCGCCCAGAGGCGCCTCTTTCCCCACTATCCCTCATGTGGCACGTATCTTGCTCGGCCACGGTTGGCGTGTAGCATCAGGCAGCCTGGCCGTTGCACTGCACTCGTAGGCTGTGGACCCTGCCCTGCGCCACCCTACACTGATCAGGCAGAACCTGTTCTGGGCTCTCATCTACGATGTCGTCATGATACCTCTGGCCGCCATAGGCTGGCTGCATGCCCTCCTCGCCGAGGTGGCCATGGCGGTCAGCTCGACGAGCGTCGTTGCCAACGCCAACCTGCTGCGTCGCACCCGTGTCCGCGAGGCGCCCGCCATCCTGAGCGAAGCGGAGATGCGTCCCCATGAGGAGTCCTGACTCGATCGGAGGGCGAGCCCCGCTTCGCTGAGCATGACGTGGCAGCCAGACCCGGGACCCGAGAGTAATTCTGGCGAGATCAGTGGAGAGGTAGAGCGATGGCACGAAGGAATGAAGAGCAGAGGGCCCGCGAAGCCAAGCAGGCACAGGCCGCGCAGAAGGAGGCCGAGAGCGAAGCCCACGAGGAGATGGTCTTCGACGTTGTCTGCGGCCGGGGGATCAGACCCGCCGAGGCCATTGCCTCCAGGGTGTACCGTGGTGAGACGTACTACTTCTGCTGCCGCGGGTGTGCCGAGGCTTTTGACGCAGACCCCGAGACTTACATCGGCAAGGAGCCCATCCGCGCTTACCGGGTCGAGGAGCGGGTGGAGATGGGCCCGGAGCCCGAGGCGGTGAGGCAGGCGGAAGAGACGGTCGCGCGCTACGAAACCGAGCTCAGAGCCGCGGAGCAGCGCGCCGCAGAGGTCCGCAGCAACCTCGACCGCCTGCGCCGGGAGTTGGAGCAGGCCCGTAACACGCTCAACGAGCGCCGCAACGAGATGATGAACCTCGGGAGACGCGAGGAGGATATCCGCAACGCCCTGCGTGCCGAGGAACAGCGCGTCGCCGACCTCGAGCGCCAGGTTGAGCGCGAGCACATGGAGCTTCAGCAGGCCGAGCAGGCGCTCGCCGAGGCGCGCAAGACCCATGAGGCCGCAATGCGGCAGCGCCAGCCCGAGATCGGCGAGCTTGAGCAGCGGGAGCGGGCGCTGGAGAGCGAAATGCAGCGGCTGGAGCAACGCGTCCGCGACATCGAAGCCGAGATCAACCGTGTGAGTGCCCAGCCCGATAGCGAACGCCGCCTGAGCGAGTTGCGCGAGGCGCTGCGCAACGCCCAGCAAGAGCTCGAGCGGGTGCGCGCACAGCGGCGCGAGGTCACCCTTGAGGGCCTGCCGGCCGTCGAGGGCGAGGAGCCGACCGAGTTCTACGAAACCAGGCGCGTGGAGCATGGGCGCCGGGGCCAGGGGCGCTGACCTGCGGCCGCCCCACCAAAGCCGGGGGGCGAGCGGTCGGCTCGCCCCCGCCTGCCTATGCCGGAGGAGCACCCGTCCGAGGGAGGGAACATGGAGGGAAACCTTCCGCGTGACCCGGTCTGTGGCCTGGAGATCCACCCGGACGACGTAGACTCCTGGGTCGAGTATGGCGGCACGCAGTACTTCTTCTGCTGCCCCGAGTGCCGGCGCGCCTTCGAGGAGAGCCCTGAGGAATACATCGCCCGGGAAACGCCCAAGCCCGACGAGAAGCACAGCGAAGAGACGGGCACCCGACATACCCGGCACCAGGCCCGCATCTGATGGCCGTGCCGGTGCCGCACTAGCCGCCGTACGCCGGCCGGGCGACAAGGATGAGCCTGTGGCTCACCGCAGGGTAGGGCCAACAGGTCACCAGTGTCAGCCGCTCATCCTCCGTCGGCGCGATCCAGCGGCCGTTCTGCCGCCGCTCATCGAGGCTCGCGCCCTGCTCGCGCACGATGTGCCTCTCGGCGATGCGGTAGTGGTACGCTGTATCCCCGACATATAGCGTCACGAGATCCCCGATGGCCAGCGAGTCGAGGTGCCTGAAGACCTCGGCACCGGTGCTCGAGTGGCCGGAGATGACCGTATTGCCGACGTGTCCGGGGTAGGCCGACCCCTGATGAAAGCCGGCGGCATCGAGAGGTACCTGCCAGTCCGTCCCGCGGATGCCCCCGATCTCGACGATACGATACCCCATGACCACAACCGGCACGTCGAGCCCGATCGAGGGTGCGGTGATCCGGGTTGGCGGACGGTCCGCCGGAGCGGGTGGGGCACCCAGGTCCGGCGGCGGCACCGGCGTAGGCTCGACGGGCACCGGCGTCGGTGGCGGCACAGTTGGCTCCGGGGTCGGCGGTGGCGTATCGGTCGGGGCCGGCGTGGGAGTGTGGGTGGGCGTGGCGGTCGGTGAAGGCGTGCTCGTTGGCGACGGCGTCGCCGTTGGAGACGGGGTGTACGTCGGCGATGGTGTGACCGTCGGCGTGACCTGCTCAACGGTAGCCGCAGGCGTGGGAGAGGATGGTTCCTCAGTAATAGCTGTCGGCTCCACCAGGCTCGCAGGGGCACCTGCTCCGCGGACGCCGGCACTCAGCTCCAGAACCCCGGTCAGCCCAACGGCCGGGCTGCAGGCCGCAATCAGCGCCGCTATGGCGAGGCCTGCGAGCATCCAGCCGACGCGCCTTCGCACGGTATCGCTCCGAAAGGTTGTTGCGCCTCCCGACAGCAAGGGCCGAGTGGGCCGCCCCTGCCCTCGATGGGTCCACAGCGTTGCCACGGCCTCTCTCCCGCGCCAGGCATCTCCAAGGTAACAGTTCTGTTACCTGAGGCGATTATAGCATCTCCGGTAGTCCGCTTCTGTGAAACGTCCATAAAGGCGCGCCACGGCGGCTACGCGCCTATCACGCTCACAGCGTCTGTCGCTTGCCGAGGCGGCGGGGCTGCGCGCAGAGGCTGCGGAACGATAATCTGAGGTTAAAGCGTGAAGGGGGCGGGCTGCGGGCGCCGATGGCGCCCGCAGCCCGCCCCCTTGACATGCCCATGGGGAGCTGCGCCCGACAGGAGAGATGACTTCCCCGCGCTTGCCCCTCCCTGCCTTCGCCGGGCTTGAGTTTGGCCTTTTCAGGTCCTCGTTTCCTGGTCACATGCTCCAGCGCTCCTAGAGGGTGGTATGGCGCCCCTCGTGCGGTTTCTGCCCCCACCCCGCGCCCCCATAGGCGCTAACTTTAGGGAGGTCAGCGTCCTCTCTTCCGCAAGTGCCCCCACCCCTCGCCCCGCCCCCGCCGCGCGGGGAAAACCATATAAGGGGGTGCTGGCGGGCGGCGAAGCCGCCCGCCAGCACCCCCTGTCAGTAAGTTTCCCCCTTCCCCGCGGCCGCGGGGAAGGGGGTAGGGGGCATTCCCCGCTTTGCCCTGCGGGCAAAGCGGGGAATGCCCCAGGGGGATGGGGCGACGGCTCAAGAGAGTAAGGCGTGCACAGGGCCCGGCACTGGAGTTCATCGCGCCGAATCCACGGCAGCGGCAGCCCGTAAAGTTAGCGCCTATGGGGATAGGGGGAGGGGTCCCCGAGCACCACGTCGTTGGAGGCCATCGCCCCAGCTTCTACGCGATGTTGGGGAGCGCGCGGCGAAAGGCCAAAGTCGAGCCACTCAATAACGTCGGGGTCTCGGGGTTGGCGCGCCCACGGGCGCGCCAACCCCGAGACCCCCAGACACAATCGCCCCTCCGCACGGGGCGCTTGCCGAGGGGAGCAGGCCGCCTAGGCGGGATACGCGCCCGGCGTCGGGATGCCGGAGAGGACCTCCACGAGCTGCAGGTACAGCTCGCGGGGCGTTCCGGGGATGTCACCGCCACGCTCATGGAGCAGCCGGAGGCCGTAGGTGATCTCATCGGCCTCCGGATCGGAGATGCGCCGACGGCGGTGGAACGCCGCCTTCTGCGAGCGCTTCAACAGCTCCTCCCAGCTCGAAGGAAAGCCGCCACGGTACAGCTGCTCGATATCCGCTGCCTCGAAGGCCAGCTTCCGCCCTGGCATGGTGCCTCCTTGGTCGAGTCCCTACGGACCGGGATGAGATGGGGCGATCAGCCCCTCCTTTGGCGTCCGGCACGCCGCGCGACCGCCCCGACGATGAGTCCAACGACAAAGCCGCCGATGTGTGCCCAGAAGGCCACGCCCCCCGTCTGGGCGGTGGGCACTCCCAGCGATGCGATGCCGTTCAGGAACTGCAGGATAAACCAGACCCCAAGGAAGACGATAGCATTGACCCGTGCCACCCAAATGACGAAGGGAAAGATCCACACCCGCACCTCACGCCCCGGGAACAGCACGATGTAGGCCCCGAGCACTGCCGCAATCGCCCCCGATGCCCCGATGCTCGGCACGATGCTCTGCGTATCGACCAGGACCTGGCTCAGGCTGGCGAGCACTCCTGCGACCAGGTAGAAGAGGGCATAGAGGCCGTGTCCAAGGGCCGCCTCGATGTTGTCCCCAAAGACCCAGAGGAAGATCATGTTGCCGATGATGTGCAGCCAGCCCCCGTGAATAAAAAGAGAGGTGACCAGGGTGTACAGGTCCTGCCCGCGGACGATCTCCGCAGGGATCGCACCGAACGAGAAGACAAACCGCTCGAGGCTGCCGAGGCTCAGCGTGAGCATGTAAACGAAGACGAGGATGTTGGCGAGGACGATCGCTCTGTTCACATAGGGGGTTGGCGCACCGGGACGGTTTTCGTCGCCAATCGGGACGACCATCGCTGCTCCTTGCAGGCGGGACTCGTCCCGGACAACAAGCAAGATGCGGGCCATGTGGGTGATTCTCTCTCTGGCTGTCTCGGGCTTGGCTGCCGCGCCGCGGCGCGGCAGCCAAGCCCGAGACAGCCACAGACGGGGCGAGGGGGAGGGGCATCCCGGGCGCAGCATGGGCGGGTGTCATCCGAACCGCCTCCAGACGGCACGGTGGGTTGCGTCCCGAAAGGCCAAGCTCGACGGAGGCGGAGCCCGGAGGCGCCTGCAGCCCTATTTGCGCCCGGGCGACGGGCACGTACAATCTGCGCATGCCCCCGGGCAAACCTCATCGTGTGCAATGTAGGAAGCGAGAGTTGTCCCCATGGCTCAGGAACGCGCGCAGGCCGCCTGGCAGAGTGCGCCCTTCTGGAGCGGCGTCCGGGCGGCGCTGCCCCTGCTCCTTGGGATCACGCCGTATGGGATCGCCTTTGGCCTCCTGGGTCCGACGGTAGGGCTGAGCGCCGCCGGGACTGTGGCCATGTCGGCGATCGTCTTCGCGGGCTCGTCACAGTTTGTCGCGCTCGGGCTCCTCCAGAGTGGGACGAGCTACCTGCTCATCGTGCTCAGCACGCTGGTGGTCAACCTGCGACACCTTCTGTACGCGGGCTCGATCGCCCCCTACTTCCGCCGGCTGTCGGCGCCGCGCAAGGCGCTGGCGAGCTTTTTGCTGGCCGATGAGACCTATGCCGTGGCCATCGCCCACTTTCGGCAGCCGGGGGCATCGCCGGCGCCCGAGTTCTACCTGGGGCTGGGCCTCACCGTCTACCTGGACTGGGTGCTCAGCACCACGGCCGGCCTGGCCGTCGGCGGACTGGTACCGGACCCAACCGCCCTGGGTCTGGATTTTGCCCTGCCGGCAACCTTTATCGGCCTGGTGGTGCCACAGCTTCGGGACCGGGCTGCCTGGGCGACCTGTGCCGTCTCGGCGGCCATCGCTATCCTGGCGCGAGGGCTGCCTGGGCGGCTGGACATCCTGCTTGCGACCGTCGTCGCAGCGACCGTTGGCTGGGGAGTGGAGACATGGCGCACGCGCTCCTGATCCTGGGCATGGCCGCCGTCACATTCCTCACACGGGGGCTCCCCATCGCCATCCTGACCCGCCGGACGTTGCCAGGGGGCCTTGGCCGCTGGCTCCGGCATATCCCGGTCGCGGTGTTCACGGTCATTGCGGTGCAGGGGACGCTCGCCCCGACCGGGGAGTTCCGTCTCTCCCTTGGCAGCCCGTACATCTGGGGCGGCATCGCGGCCGTTGTCGTCGCCTGGCGCACCGGGAACGTCTTCCTGACCATCCTGGCGGGCCTGGCCGGGCTCTGGCTGGGGAGAGGGTGTCTGTAGGACGGTCAGGCCACGAATCAGGTCTTGGGCAGGCTAGGCCTGAGGCGAAGAAGAACCCTGCACGCGGCCCAATTCCTGCCCTTGACTCCCCGCCTTTTCTCTGCTACGTTACCAACAGCGGCAGCTGTGTCACGCCGGGACTCTATGTCGCAGGGAGCCGAGGATGAAACCCTTCCAGTATCGCGCACCGACGTTGCTGAGCGAGGCCCTCTCCCTGCTGGCGAGCGCCGGGCAGCGCGCCCGCGCCCTCGCCGGCGGCACCGATCTCCTGGTGCAGATGCGCCGCGGCCTCATCAGCGCCGACCTGATTGTGGACGTCAAGAAGGTGTTCGAGCTGAACCGCCTCGACTTTGACCCCTCCGACGGGCTGACCATCGGCGCGGCGGTGCCCCTGTGCCGCATCTGCGAGAGCCCCGAGGTCGCCCGGCACTATCCGGGCCTGGTCGACGCCCTGTCGATCATCGGCAGCGTGGCCGTCCGCTCACGCGCGACGGTTGGCGGGAACCTCTGCAATGCGGCGCCGAGCGCCGACTCGATCCCCGCCCTCATCGTGCATGGCGCGATCTGCACGGTCGCGAGCCGGGAGGGCACGCGACAGGTGCCGGTGGCCCGCTTCTGTACCGGCCCGGGGCAGACGGTTCTCGGCCCCGGGGAGCTGCTCGTCTCGGTACGCGTTCCGCCGCCGCGGCCCCGCGCCGGTGCCCGGTATCTGCGCTTCACGCCGCGCCATGAGATGGACATCGCCGTGGTCGGTGTGGCCGCCTGGCTGGAGCTGAGCGAGGGCCTGACGACGATCGCCAACGCCCGCATTGCCCTTGGCGCGGTGGCCCCGACGCCGCTCCTGGCGGTCGAGGCCGGGGCTTCGCTGGTCGGCAGGACCCCCTCTGCTGCCGCCTTTGCCGAGGCCGCCGCCCTTGCCCAGCGCGTCGCCGCGCCGATCAGCGATGTGCGCGGCACCGCCGCCCAGCGCCGTCACCTGGTTGGCATCCTGACACGTCGCGCCCTCGAGGGGGCGCTCCAGCGCGCAAGAGGAGCAGAGCCCGATGGACGGCAAGGTTAGGGTGCAGGCCACGATCAACGGACAGCCGGTCGAGTTCCTCTGCGAGCCGCGCCAGAGCCTTCTGGAGTGCCTGCGGGACATCCTGGGCCTGACCGGCACGAAGGAGGGCTGCAGCGATGGGAACTGTGGCGCCTGTAGCGTTCTCCTCAACGGCCGGCTGGTCAACTCCTGCCTGGTGCTCGGCGTCGAGATCGACGGCGGGGAGGTGACGACCGTGGAGGGCCTGGCCGGCCCAGATGGCCTCCATCCCCTGCAGCAGGCCTTCATCGACCATGCGGCCCTCCAGTGCGGGTATTGCACGCCGGGGATGCTCCTTGCCGCCAAGGCGCTGCTTGACAGGGATCCCGACCCTTCCGAAGAGCGCATTCGCCAGTGGCTGGCCGGCAACCTCTGCCGGTGCACGGGGTACGACCGCATCGTCCGCGCCGTGCAGGATGCTGCACGCAGGATGAGGAGGGACGCCGATGTCCACGCCGAGGGATGAGCGTAAGCCCGTAACCGACGAGCCGGTATCGCTGCGTGTGATCGGCACGCGCCCGCCGCTCTACGGCGCCGTTGACAAGGTGTTGGGCCGCGCCGTGTTCGGCGCCGATGTCAGCCTGCCGGAGCTGCTCCATGGCAAGGTCCTGCGCAGCCCGCACGCGCACGCCCGCATCCTGTCCGTTGATACCCGGCGTGCCGAAGGCTATCCGGGCGTCCATGCTGTTGTGACGGCGCGCGACCTCCCGGAGGGCGCAGGCGAGCAGTTCGAGCGCGATAACACCCTGGCCGGCGACAAGGTCCTCTACGTCGGCCATCCCATCGCAGCGATAGCTGCGGAGAGCCCTCACATCGCCGAGGAGGCGCTGGCCCTTATCGATGTGCAGTACGAGGTCCTGCCGCCCGTGCTGGACGTCCGCCGGGCCATGCAGGCGGATGCGCCTCTCCTGCACGAGACGCTTCGCACCTGGTCCCTGGCCGGGCAGGCGGCCTCGCCGAGCAACGTGGCGGAGCACCTCCAGCACGTCAAAGGCGACCCGGAGCAGGGCTTTGCCGAGGCCGACGTTATCGTCGAGCGCTCTTTCACCACCACCATGGTGCACCAGGGGTATATCGAGCCGCACGCCTCGACGGCCCTGTGGCATCCCGATGGGTCGCTCACGGTGTGGACCTGCACGCAGGGTGCCTTCCCCGTGCGCGAGCACCTCTCCAGCCTGCTGGACCTGCCGATGGCGCGCATCCGCGTTGTGCCGACCGAGATCGGGGGCGGGTTTGGCGGCAAGGCGTCGAGCTATGTGGACGTGGTCGCGGCGCTCCTCGCCCGCAAGGCGGGCCGGCCGGTCAAGGTGGTCATGGGGCGCGACGAGGTCCTGAAGGCTACGGGGCCTACGCCGGGCACCTTTATCCGCGTGCGCATGGGCGCCCGGCGGGATGGGCGCATCGTTGCGGCCGAGGCCGAGCTCTGCTACGAGGCCGGTGCCTACCCGGGTTCGTCCGTCGGCTCGGGGGCGGATACCATCTTTGCCTGCTACGACATCCCGAACGCCCGCGTCGATGGCTACGACGTGGTGGTGAACAAGCCCAAGACGAGCTCCTACCGTGCCCCGGGGGCGACGCCGGCGGTGTTTGCCGTCGAACAGGTCGTCGACGAGCTGGCGGAGCGCCTCGGCATCGACCCCCTCGACTTTCGCCTGCTCAACTGCGCCCGCGAGGGCACCCGGCGCGTGAGCGGCCAGCCCTATCCGCGCGTCGGCTTTGCCGAGGTGCTGCAGGCAGCAAAGGCACATCCCCATTACAGCGCGCCCCTCGGCGGGCCAAACCGCGGGCGCGGCATCGCTTTCGGATACTGGGGGAACTGGGCGGGGCAATCCTGCTGCACAATCAGCGTGAACGCCGATGGCACCGTGTCGCTCCTCACCGGATCGGTGGACGTCAGCGGAGCGCTGACCGGCATCGCCATGCAGGCTGCTGAGGAGCTCGGGCTCGAGCTGAGGCAGGTGCAGGCCCGCGTGGCCGATACCGCTTCCATCGGCTATACCGACGTGTCGGCCGGCAGCCGTACGACCTTTGGGACCGGCCTTGCGGCCATCGAGGCCGCGCGCGACGTGATCGCCCAGATGCGCGCCCGCGCCGCCCGGCTGTGGGGCGTGCCCGTCGAGACGGTCTCCTACGACCGGGTCGTCTTTACGACGAGCGTTGACCCGACGAAGCGGCTGAGCTTCCGCGAACTGGCGGCCCAGCTTTCGGCTACCGGCGGGCCGGTCATGGGTCGGGGCAACGTGGATGGCGACGTGCTGCGGCGCGGCGGCGCGCCCGGCCTGCACATCGCCGACGTCGAACTCGACCCCGAGACGGGCAAGGTCACCGTGCTGCGCTACACGGCGGTACAGGATGTGGGGCGGGCCGTCCATCCCGGCAATGTGGAGGGGCAGATCAAGGGCGGCGTCGCCCAGGGCATCGGCTGGGCGCTGTACGAGGGCTGCTTCTATGGCGAGGACGGCCAACTGCTCAACCCCACGCTCCTCGACAACAAGCTGCCGACGGCCATGGATATCCCCGTGGTTGAGCCGGTGATCGTAGAGGTGCCGGACCCGGTGCACCCCTACGGCGTGCGCGGCGCCGGCGAGACGCCCATCGTCCCGGTCGCGGGGGCCATCGCCAACGCCCTCTACCGCATTACCGGGCGGCGTATGGAGCGGCTGCCGATGACGCCGGCTTATGTCCTGGAGAGGATGGGGGTCATCTAGGGCGATGGTCGTGGTGTGGATCCCCTCCCTGATGCGGGACCTCACCGGTGGGCGGGCGCGGGTGAGCGCGCCGGGGCGGACGGTTGCGGAGGTTCTCGACGCCCTAGAGGCTGCGTACCCTGGCGTGCGGGAGCGCCTGTGCCCGGGCGGGCGGCTACATCCGTCGCTCGCCGTCGTCGTCGATGGCCGGCGCGCGCCGCTCGGGCTCCTCGAACCGGTAGGCGAGGAGAGCGAGGTGCAGTTCGTGCCGGCGGTGAGCGGGGGCTGAGCCGCCGCATTAGGGGGACTTGGCTCGCGATGACAACACCGGCAAGACCCCGCCTGTCACTGCGAGCACCCCAGGGTTGCCGGAACCCTGTACCGGTTCGAGAAACCTGCTGTGCCCGGGTGGCAGCCGGGTTCTCAGCTCCAGCCTCGCCCGGCCTGGCTCCTGGGTGGTGAAGGTCAAGGGAGTGACCATACCCCTTGTTCTCAAGTCACCTCTGGCGAGGCCTGCTGCCCCCTGAGACAGGCAAACCGCTCCAGGACCTCCTCCGGGCTGGCCGTGCCGGTAGTGCCGATCTTGCGGATGGTGACGGCGGCGCAGAGGTTGCCGACGAGGGCGGCCTCCTCCGGTGAGGCGCCGACGGCCAGGGCGCAGGCGATGCCGGCGAGGGCCGAGTCGCCGGCGCCGACCGGGTCGATGGGTCCCGTCTCGTGCACCGTCGGCACGCGACGGCAACGCTCCCCGTCGCTGACCAGCATGCCGCGCGGCCCCAGGGTCACAAAGGCAGGGCGACCATTGCGGCTGGCCAGCTCCCGGGCCGCCGACTCGACCGCGGCCGCGTCGGGCTCGCCCTCCGCCTCCGCGCCGACGGCCCGCAGCGCCTCGCTCTGATTGGACTTGATGCTCACGTTGCGGTACGCCCCGATGCGCGTGCGCGAGTCGGCGATCAGGACCTTGTGGGGTAGGGCTGCGCCGAGCCGGGCTATCTCCTCGCGCACCCGGTCGGTGACGGCACCGCAGTTGCGCTCCTGCACGTACTCGGAGACGATCACGGCATCGACCTCCGGCGCCACTCTCCGAAGCCGTTCGAGGATGGTCGCCTCAACATCCTCCGGGAGGGGGGAGCGGTTCTTGATATCCAGCCGCTCCAGCTCGTGCACGTGGCCATCCGGCTCGTGCATCATCGGCTTGGTGTAGGTCGGGGTCAGAAGGTCGGGGCGCACGAGGAGGAGCGACAGGTCCGCGCCGATGGCCTCGAGGGCGCGGCGCAGCTCGTAACCCTCGCCGGTATCGCCGATGACGCCGAGGCAGAGCACGCGCGCTCCCAGCGCCCGCAGGTTGCTGACGACGGTGCCGGCGGCGCCCGGGCTCGGGCGGGTGGCCGTGACCTGATAGGCCTCGAGGCCGGTCTCGAGGGAGACCTCGCTGAGGGAGCGGTCGATCTCGAGGTACTTGTCCAGGAACAAGTCGCCGAGGACCAGGACCTTCAGCGCCGGGAAGCCGGCTAGAATCTGCCTCAGGCGTGCTTCCTGCATCATCGAGCGCCTCCCTTCGCATAAGGCGAATGCCTGCACCTCCAACCTCTGGTCCACGCCGCGCGTGGGAGAGGAGCGTTTTTCTTTTGGGGGTCTCGGGCTCCTGGCGCGCCGCGGCGCGCTCGCAGGTTGCCTAGCCCACCAGCAGCCGCCAGAGGGCCGGGATGGTGGCCCGGTGATGGCCCTGAAAGTAGTAGCTCTCGCCGCCCCCGGCGACGGTGCGCACGAGGAGCGTTTTGTACGGGCGGAAGTAGTACTGCGGCGTCTCCTTCTCCGCCTCGCGCGAGAGGTCCCCCGCCAGCGGCATGAGGTCAAAGACGGCGGTGGTAAAGTGGGCGATCTCGCGTCCCTCCTGATGCGCCACATTCCGGGCCATGGCCAGGGCCTTGAGAAAGACCTCCGGGCCCATGACGGCCGTGCCAAAGCTCAGCAGCACCCCGCCTTCGAGCCCATCGAGGATGGTCTGCGCGAGGATGAGAAAGTCCTGATAGCTCGCAGCGCCGAGGGCGGCGCCGTCACAGTTGGGGTGCTCATGGATGATGTCGTAGCCGATGCCGACGTGCACCGTCGCCGGCACCCGCAGTCGGTAGCAGGCGGCAAGGAGGCTCAGGTCCGCGTGGGGAAAGCTCCCTCCGGCAATCGCCCGGCCGATGGCCTCGCCCATGCCGAGGCCCTCCCGAACACCGGCCGAGACGGCATCGTTGATCCGCCCGGTCTCGGCCCACAGGCCGAACTGCCCCTCGCGGATGTAGCGGGCCACGCTCTCCGTGGTCGCACCGATAAGGGCCAGCTCATAGTCGTGGATGGCTCCGGCGCCGTTCATGCCGATGTGGCTGACAAGGCCCCGCTCGACCAGATCGATCAGGTGCCGCGACACGCCGGCGCGGATGACGTGCCCGCCCATGAGGAGGATCACGGCTGCCCCGCGCTCGCGAGCGGCGCGGATTCGCCCGGCTAGGGCCGGGAGGTCGGGGTGCGCAAAGGGCGGCGCGGGGTCGTCGAGGGCCAGCCATTTCTCCAGTGAGAGATCGTGCACCCGCTCGCAGAGCGGCTTGAGCTTCAGGCGAGAGCGATCAAGAGTCGGATATGGCACGAACCTTTTCCCTCCTTCCAATGGCACCAAACCGAGCCCGCGAAGTGTAACCCGGGTCTCCATCCTCCGCTACGCCCCATGTAAAGGCTGGCAAAATCCCCGTCGGCGGAGCCCGAAACACCCTGTAATGTCTTCCCCCTCCCCAAGGCGGGCGCCGCGGCGCTCGCCTTGGGGAGGGGGAAAGGGGGAGGAGCGTTCCCAACGCAGCATCGCTTGAGGTCAGCGACCGGTAGGCGGCGCCTCGCCAGGGGCCCTGCGAGCCTCCGTGCGGTTGCGCCCTCAGGCTGCCCCCTCAAACAGGAAGGCAAGCAGCGCCTCGTGCTCGCGGAAATCGGGCACGATCAGGTGCGCTCCGGCCTCGATCAGGCGCCGGCGCTTCCACTCGTCGATCCCCCGGCGCGCGGCTTCGTTGGAGGCCACGCCGACGGCGATGCCTCCTGCCGCCCGCGTATCCTCGATCTCTACATAGCCATCGCCAAAGGCCGCAAACTCGGGGCCGGCGAGGCCGTGCTCGGCTATGATGCGCTGGATCACCAGGCGCTTGGAGAAGCGGCGATAGTCGTCCAGCGCGCCGTAGATGCCCTCAAAGTAGCGCGCGATGTCGAGGAGCGCTGCCTCTCGCTGCACATAGACCTCATCGGTGCCGGAGGCCAGGTACAGCCGCACGCCCCGGCGGCGCAGCCCTTCCAGCACGGCCCTTCCGCCGGGTACGATCATGTCATCGGGGAGCACGCGGCCCGCCTCGAGGTCGGCCACGCGGCCCTCAATGCGCTGCCAGAGCCGCTCGTGGTACAGCCGCTTGTAGGCGAGCGGGTCGAGGGGTTGCCCACCGCGCTTCCGGACCTCCTCGGCGAGCTGAATCATCTGGTAGATGGTCTGGCGCCCCGTGAGGCGCGTCACATAGTCGCGGACCACAGCCTCCAGCGTGGCCTCATCCTCGGCATCCGGGGTCTCGCTGAGGATCTCCACCATCATCGGGATCATCACGCCCTGCCACCCCTCGCGGATGAGGGAGAGCGTGCCGTCAAAGTCGAACAGGGCGTGGCGTATCCGCCCACGGAGGATGTGCGGCTCGATCACCTCGATGTGGGTTCCAGGCAGATAGCCAACCGGGCGGGTGATGGGGTGCTGCAAGGGTTCACCTCGGGGTCCGTCTCGTGCACGTGCTTCAGTGCCCGCGATAGGGGGCTACCAGCGGGCGCATGGCCCTCATCGTCTCTGTGGCGGCCGTGTCGGGGTCGGGGCGCGCCAGGAGCTCCGCGGAGAGGTACCCGCGGTAGCCCGCCTCACCCAGGGTCGCCACGATGGCGGCAAAGTCGATCAGGCCGCCGCCGGGGTGCAGCCGGTTGTTGTCTCCGAGGTGGACGTGCCACAGCCGGCCGGCCGCCATCAGGCTGCGGAACGGCTCCGTCCATGAGCGCTCCTCGATGTTCACATGGTAAGTGTCGAGGAGCAGGCCGAGGGCGGAATGCCCTACCTCGTCCACGAAGGCAAGCCCTTCGGCGGCGGTATGCACGATATCCGTCTCGTACCGGTTGAGCGGCTCGAGCGCCAACCTCACCCCCCGCGCCGCGGCATAGTCGGCCGCCTCCCGCAGCCGGGCGGCGAGGAGAGCGCGCCCGTTCGTCCCGACGGAAGCCACGCAGCCCCGAAAGCTCCCGACGGTGACGAGCGGCGCCCGCAGGTCGGCGGCAAGGTCGATGAGATCGCGCAGCCTCTCCTGTGCCTGCGCCGCAACCTGCGGGTCGCTGTGCAGCAGCGTGAGGCCGGCCGCGAAGGCCAGCGCCCCGCTGCCTATGGCCGCGACCTCGAGGCCGGCCCCGTCCAGTGCCCTGCGCAACGCCGGTGCCTCGAGCGCCTTCGGGTTCACCGTCAGAAGCTCCACGCCATCGGCCCCGAGGTCGCGGGCCTTGGCGAGCTTGTCCTCCAGGCTGCCGGTCAGAAGAGCTACCGGCACCGGGACCGGCACCTCCGGGGTCTGTATGGCCAGGGATAGCTTCATCGCGTCCCTCCCCAGATCGACGTCAGCTCCCATGCCTCTAGCGACCGCAGGGCCGCGCGCCCGCCCGGGGCATAGGCGGCGATCCCGAGGCTGTCGGCCCGCGAGGGGTAGATTCGCTCCGTCAACGCGACCCGGCCGTTGGCATAGACCTCGAGAATCGACCGGTCGAGGAACAGATGCAGCCGCAGGGGCTCGTCGGGGCCGAGGGCGAGGGGGCCTCCGTGCACGCCCCCGTAGGCCGCCGGGTCGAGGCTCGACCGCTCGCGGTCGACGACGAGGCGGGAGCTCTTGGGGTCATAGTACACCAGCGTCTCCTCCTCGCCTCCCGGCGAGCGGCGGAGGCGCAGGCCCACCTCACGGCCCTGCGGCTCGAGCTCGGCGATGACCTCGAGCCTGTCGCCCGAGAGGAGCAGCCCGGCATCGTCGACCGCACCGCCGCCGAGGGCGTGATGCCGGCCGCGAAGGGCTGCAAGCTCGGGAGCAGGCTCGATGCCCAGGTCCCCATCCGGGCGCGGGGAGAGGATGCGCGGCAGGGCCATCACGCCCGCCCAGCCGGCCGCCTCTTGCGCGTCGGGGGAGCGCCCCTCCCAGGACCAGCCCCAGAGGATGCGCCGCCCGGCGGGGTCGAGCTGGGTGATCGGCGCATAGTAGTCGGCGCCATAGTCCAGCCGGCGGAGGCTCTCGGGAATGAACCGCTGCTTCTCATAGCGGCCGATGAAGCAGGCGACATAGCCGGGCCGCCCCTCGACGATCGCAGAGACGAGCAGCACATGGCGGTCGCCGAGGGGGAAGAACTGAGGGCATTCCCACATCCCGCCGGTTGGCAGCGGGTCGGCATCCTCGCTGCTGCGGGCGTAGAGGAGATGGAGGTACTCCCAGTGCACCAGGTCCGGCGAGCGGAAGAGGAGGACGGCGCCGCCGTAGCCGCGGATGCCGGAGCCGATGGCCTGATACCAGAGCTCACCCTCCCGCCAGAGGCAGGGGTCGCGAAAGCCCACCAGGTCCATCCCCGGCGGCGGCTCGGTGACCGGGTTGGCGGGGTGCTTGCGGAAGGTGAGGAGGCCATCGTCGCTCATGGCCAGGCAGGTACGCTGCACCGCAAAGCGCTCGCCGGTAACTCCGGTGTAGACCAGGGTCGGCACCCCGCCGTCATCAGCGGCGCAGCCCGACCAGCACCCGCCCTCATCCGGCGAGCCGGGCGTTGGCGCCAGGGCAATCGGCAGGTGCTCCCAGTGGACCAGGTCGGGGCTTGTCGCATGGCCCCAGTGCATCGGGCCCCAACGCGGGCCCTCGGGGTTGTGCTGATAGAAGAGGTGATAGCGCCCCTGCCAAAAGATCGGGCCGTTGGGGTCGTTCATCCAGTTGGCCGGCGGCAGGAAGTGGTACTGCGGGCGATGGGGATCGGTCGGGTCCACCAGCCGCCGGTCGCCTGCTGTGGCGATGGGCTCGTCCAAGCTCGTTTCCTCCGGTACGCTCAGCGTCCCACGAACCGCTCGAACTCGCCGCCGAGGAGCAGGCGCACGTCGCGCTCGATCTCCTCCTCGGTCGGATACCAGCCTTCGTCCATCAGGTAGCCGTACTTCTCGCAGAGCGCCTTCACCAGGATGGGGCGAAAGTGCGCCCACTTGTAGGCCAGTTGGTCCAGGACTCGGGCGTCCGAGTGCTGCGGGGTAAAGCTTGTGCCGAGCATCTCCAGGCGCTCGCGGGTGATCTCTTCGACGATGGAGGGGTTGTTGGTGAACCACCAGCAGCCAAAGAGGTGCAGGTTCCGGAACTTGCGGGCCAGAACAACCGCCTCGTGCTGATTCTCCCGCGAGAGCACGGTGAGCAGGAACTTTTGCCGGGGGTACTCGCGGCAGAGGTGGGCGACGGCGCTGAGGTCCGCCCGGCCAACGCCATCGCCCGCATCGCGCAGCTCGGGAACAACCCGCCGGCGGACGCCGATCATCATGGCCAGGGGTATCCCCAGCTCGCGGCAGGCGGGGAGCACGGCATGGGTCAGGATGCGGGCGGTAGGAGAATCCTCCGGCATGGCAAAGGTGTTCGGCAGCGAGACGGCCATATACACCGCGCCCATGCGCCGCGCCCAGTCGGTGAGAAAGCGGGCGATCTCTGGGTAGGTCGCTGTCGTCAGGTCGCGGTCCACGGCGTACCCCGCCGCGGCCAGGCGGTCGCAGGTTGCCCGCCAGTCCAGAAGGACCGGGTCGATGCGCAGGGCAGCGTAAAAGCGCGGATCGCGCTTCCGCCCCGCCATCCAGACCTCGGCCTCCGATGGGTTGAGGGGGTCGTTGGTCATGATCACGGCGCGGACGTTCGCCGCACGGAGCACCAGGTCGATGTGCTCGGCGGCGCTCAGGCCGGCAAAGCGGGCGAGGATGGCCTCGTAGCTACGCACATCGGTGACGCCCAGCCGGCGCAGCGCGGTGATGACGCCACGGGCTGCCTCCGAGAGGGGGGAGCGCGCTTCGTACAGCTCGCGCCACACCCGCCGTGCCGCGGCTTCCTTTGGAAGGGCAACCAGCGCCTCTGGGGTGAGGTCGTCGATCACCCGGTTCGTCTCGGCCTGAAGGTAGTGGTAGATGAGCAGCTCCTCGGGGCCGCGCAAGAGGAGCGGCCCAAAGGCCTCCTCGTAGATGTGGGTATGGATGTCCAGGACCGCCGTGCCCTCCACGCAGGCACGGACGGTCGCCTCCAGCGCAGCAGGAGTTCGAATCTCGGACATGGTGTGTTGCTCCTGTCTTCGAAAGGGACACGCCAGCCCCATTGAGGGGCCGGTTCCCCGGGAACAGGACCGGGCTCGACGCTCCGCGCGGACCCGGTGCGGAACCGTTTGGGGGGTTGGCTGGTTGACCGCCGCCCGCGGGCGGCGGTCAACCAGCCAACCCCCACGAACTGGGCCGGACGAGGCTGGAGCTGAACGCCGGCTACCAGGCCCGGCGGGTTGCGCTCGGCCGGTCAGGGGGTGCCGCTGGCGTCGAGTGCGGCCAACTCCCGCGCCGCCTCATCGGCGCCCCGCGCATCGCCGGTCTCCAGGCAGAGCGCCCGCGCGCGTTCCAGGTACCCCCTGGTCGCCGCGATGTCGCCATCGGCCCGGGCGAGCACGGCCAGCCGCGAAAGGGTCCTCACGGCCTCGCTGCAGGTGCCTGTCTGCTCGAGGAACTCGAGGCTCTCCTCGAGGCAGGCCCTCACGGTGGCCGCATCGCCGATCTCCGTGGCGACCTGCGTCAGCAGGTCGAGTGTGCCCAGCACGCGCCAGGGGTTCCCAAGGTCCCGATACACTGCCAGGCTCTCGCGTCCGAACTCCAGGGCCTCGAGGTGCTGGCGCTCTCTCTGCGCTACCAATGCCAGACCTACGAGGCCCATGGCCTCGCCCCAGCGGTTCCCGAGGGCGCGGCAGCCCGCGTGGGCCGCCTCGTAAAAGGGCCGCGCGGCGGCAGGGTCGTCGGCGCCGAGCATCAGGGCGTCGCCGAGGACGATCTGCGCCATCGCCGCTGCCCAGCGGTCGCCCAGGGCCTCAAAGATGGCCAGGCTCTCACGCACCAGGGCGATGGCCTCTGCAGGGGCGAGCACGGGCGAATGTATGCCGTTGAGCAGAAAGATCAGCCCCTTCTCTCGGCACTCCGGCAGGCGGCGGGCGAGTGCCATGCTCTCCTCGATCAGAGGCTCAGGCGGCTCGCCGGGGTCGAGAGTCATGGCGTGATAGCGCCAGGATGCCAGCAGGAACCCAAGAAGCGCTTCGAGCTCCGGAGAGGGCCCCTCACGGGCGAGGGCCTTGCGCACCGCGGCTATTGCGGCACGGGCCGCCTGGGTGCTCTCGCGCTTGCGCGGACCCATCTCCATGAACAGTGTCCAGTTCAGTAGCGCCTGCCGCACCCCTGCCCAGTCGCCGACCTTCAGCGCGTGCTGCCAGGCCAGCTGCAGGTTCGGCATCTCCCGCTCCAGCAGCGCGACAGCGGCTTGCTGCTCGTCGCCTTTGAGGTCCTCTCCCACCCGGGCAAGGAGCTCCAGGTAGCAGGCAGAGTGTCTCGACCTCACCTCCTGCTCTGCCTGCGGCGAGAGGCTGAGCTTCTCAGCTGCATAGGTGCGCAGAACCTCGTGCAGACCAAAGCGCCCGGCGGGCTCGCGGTAGACGAGCGACCGGTCGACCAGGGCCATCAGGTCGGCAAGGGTCGCACCGGCGACCTGCTCGGCCGCCTCGCGGGTAAAGCCAGCTCGAAAGACCGCAAGCCGCGCAAAGACCTCCTGCTCTCGCGCGCCCAGCAGATGCCATGAGTGCTCAAAAGCAGCCCGCAGGCTGCGATGCCGCTCGGGCGTGCCGCGCTGCGACGTAGTGAGAAAGTCCAGGTTGCGCTCGATCTCGGCGGCGATCTCGCTGCAAGAGAGCATCCTGACCCAGGGTGCGGCGAGCTCGATCCCGAGGGGCATCCCCTCGAGCATCTGGCAGATGCGCACGACCGCCAGCCAGTCCGTCGGGGTGAGCTCCAGACCAACCCGGTTGCGCCGGGCAACCTGGAGGAAAAGCTGCACGGCCGGGTAGCTTTCCAGATTGGCGATGCGCCCCGGGCCGGGGTAGGCCAGACCCCGCATCTCGAGGATCCACTCCTCCGGCAGGCCCAGCCGCTCGCGCGAGGTTACGATCAGCCTCAATCGCGGCGCAGCGGCCAGCAGCTCCTGAATCAGGTCGGCCAGGGCCTCCTTGAGGTGCTCGGCGTTATCCAAGACGAGGAGCAGCTCTCTGCGGCTCAGATGCTCCAGGAGCTGACGGTGCCGCTCGTCCCGCAAGGAGGAGCGGAGGCGCTCCGGCGGCAGCGGCAGCTGCAGGGCCTCGGCCAGGACGGCGGGCAGGGCGTCCCCCGCATCCTCGCCGGCGAGGGACACGAACACGGTGCCATCCCTAAAGCGCGCGGCGTGCGTGCGCGCCGCCCGGACGGCCAGGCGCGTCTTGCCCGTGCCCCCGGGCCCGACTATCGTCAGCAGGCGGCAGTCGGGGCCGGTCAGGAGCCGGGTGATCTCGGCTAGCTCCCCCTCCCGGCCCACAAAAGGCGTCGAATCCGCCGGGAGGACGACCCGCTGCGTCACCTGCAGCGAGGGCGCCTGCTCCTCGTGGCGGCCGATGCTGCCGGAGCGGATCGCCTCGTACAGGGCAATGGTAGCGGGCTCGGGCTCGGCGCCGAGCTCGTCATGAAGGAGCGCGCGACAGGACTCGTACTGCTCGAGTGCGGCGCCGCGTTGGCCTGCGTGGGCGTAGAGCCGCATCAGCGCGCGGTGCGAGGCCTCATCGAGGGGGTCAACCGCCAGCCAGCGTCGGGCCGTCTCGAGGGCCTGCGTCCGCTCCCCGCGCTCCTCATAGGCCCCAACCAGGGTCGCCAGCGCCTGCTGAAGCTGCCGGCGCAGAGCCTCGGCCGTGAGGGACTGCCAGTCGTCGAAATCGGGGCAATCCCGCAGGGTGAAGCCGGCCATAAAGTCGCCCCGGTAGAGTGCTGCCGCTTCCTCGAGCTGCGTCGGCTCGCCCGCGCCTGCAGCGACAAGGAGCTCTTGGAAGCGAACGACGTCCACCCAGAGATCCTCACCGAGGATGACGGCAATCGCCTCGCGCTCGGTCTCGAGCGAATCTTCGCCCAGCGCCTTCCTGAGCTCCCACAGGCTGTGTCGCAGGTAGGCGTTGGCCTGCGGCGCCTCATAGTCAGGCCAGAAGAGGGCGGCGAGGGCCTCGCGGCCGTGGCGCTGAGCCGTCACGGCTAGGTAGGCGAGCAGCGCCAGCGTCTTGTGGCGCTCGAGGCGCAGCGGAGCGCCCCCGAGGGTGACCTCGGGGAATCCGAAGAAACGCGCCGCGAGCCGCGGGGGCTGAGAATTACTCATAAACAGAGTATAGCACAAATCGCCGTTTCGCAGAACCCCAATGGAGCCACAGGGTGCGCTTCGCCCCGAGGGCAAGATGAGCGCCTGTGCAACGCCAGCGCCTTGCGGCTGCCTGAGAGCATCCTGCACTCGTCGCGGGGGTGCCATGCCCCACTCTGTAAGGGCGACGCCGCGCGTCGCCCTTACACGGCCTCCCGGCCCCCCCGACCCCGGGAGCGGGCCCCCGCACGCACCCACTGAGACGAGCCCGAAACGCCCCAGCGGTACGATAGGATTGAGAAGGCAGGGTCTCGCGCGGAAAGGAGGAAGAGTCCATGCAAGTGCGGATAGTGCGCCTTGGAGCGCTCCACGTCGCCGCGGCCAGGGCCATCAGCGCCGAGCCGGAGGCCGATGCCTTCCGCATCCTCGTCGACTGGGCACGGTCGCGCGGTCTGATCGACCACGAAGGATACCGCGTCTTTGGCTTCAACAACCCGAACCCAACCCCCAGCAGCCCGGTCTATGGCTACGAGGTGTGGATGACGGTCGGCTCCGAGGTACATCCCGATGGCCCGGTCCAAATCAAGGAGTTTGCCGGCGGGCTGTACGCCGTTGCCCGCATCAGGCCGCGCTCGGGCGACGACATCTCCGGGGGTTGGGAGGAGTTGCACCGCTGTGTGATGCGAGCAGGCCGCTGCCACGGCAGCCACCAATGGCTGGAGGAGCATATAGGTCCGCTGGACGCGCCCCTCGAGGAGTGCGAGATGGACCTGTATTATCCGCTGGCCGAATAGGCGGCCTGATCCCTTAGGCCGATCCTGCCGGGTGTGAGTCGGTCGTCTCCGCCTCGGCCCGCTCAGGAGGCTGCCTGGCTCGCCAACCGTTCGCCGAGCGCCCGCAATCGCTGGAGCAGACCTCTATCACCGGCCACGACACCCTGCCGGTCGGCAGTGTTGACCACGACCGGCTCGAGCATGGTGCAGCGCTGCTCGTCGGCAAAGCAGCGGAAGGTGCCGAGGGCATCGTCCGCACCGGAGCTATGCTGAACCAGCACTACGGCAAAGCGCTTGCCGGCGAGCTGCTTGGCATGGGCGGCATAGTAGGTACGGTCGATCAGGTGCTTCATGGGGCCCGACACGGCGTTCCAGTAGACCGGGCTGCCGAAGACGAGCCCATCGGCCGCCTCGATCTCTTCCAAGATCGACGTAGCCGCATCTTCGATCACGCAGCGGCCGCTCGAGACGCAGGCTCCGCAGGCGTCGCACGGCTCGATCCGGAGCTCGTACAGCCGGACGAACCCGGTCGTGGCCCCTCGCGCCTGTGCGCCCTCGAGGATGGCCCGCAGGGCCGTTTCGGTATTCCCGTCGCGGATTGGGCTGCCGCTGATGGCGAGTACTCTCATGGGGTTCCTCCTCGCTTTGGCCCGGGGGCGGCGCGTCCGCCTCGGGCAGGCGTTGGCACGGGCCTGACCACCGAACCCAACTGCAGCCTCGCGCGGCCCGTGGCCCGCCGGCCGGTACCGCGTCGGCAGGCACCAAAGCGAGTATAGGCCAGACGCCAGAATCCGCAAGGGCTGGCGTTTTGCTGGGTGCAGTTCATTTTTGGGGCAATTCGCGTTCGGCGACGCCGTCACCGAGACCGACTGGCACCACCTCTGGCTCTCCGAAGGGTTCGCCACCTACTTCGGCGCCCTCTTCTTCGAGCACGACGACGGCCCCGCACGCTTCCGCGAACTCATGGACGCCGCCCGGCAACGCTACCTCCGCTCCGACCGCGCCGGCCGGCCCGTGCTCGACACCACAGAGACCGACCTCTTCGCGCTCCTCGACGAGAACAACTACCAGAAGGGCGCATGGGTCCTCCACATGCTCCGCCGGCTCACCGGCGACTCCGCCTTCTTCCGCGGCATCCGCGACTACTACCACGCCCACGCACACGGGAACGCGCTCACCGACGACCTCCGCCGCGCACTCGAACGCGCCGCCGGGACCGACCTCGGCTGGTTCTTCGACCAGTGGCTCCGCCGCCCCGGCTACCCCCGACTCCGCACCACCTGGCGCTGGGACGCCGCCCGCCGCGCCGCCGAACTCACCATCGAGCAGACCCAGCCCGAAGAATGGCCCACCTTCCGCTTCCCGCTCGCGCTCGAGGCCGAAACCCCGCGCGGCACCACGCGCGACACGATCCTCGTCGAGCGCCGGCGGACCACCGCCCGGATCCGACTCCCTGCCCGACCCACCACGATCCGGCTGGACCCCGACCACGACCTGCTCGCCGAGATCCTCCCGCCCGAACCCGCACCGCCCGCCGCGCCCGGCCGACCGCGCCGGCGCTAACCGCCCTTGCCGGAGCCCCGCGCCCGCCCCGGCCCGCGGCCCCACGCCGCCGGTGCGACGCGCACGGCCCGCCGTTGACAACCCGCCCGACCCGCCCCACTCTCAACCCACCCGGGACAACCCCAAACGCACG
>ENA-ORXB01001017-ORXB01001017.1-sediment-metagenome-genome-assembly--contig:-NODE-1017-length-40134-cov-6.827221_pt1 | contig 40134 bp, 37 predicted proteins | sample MGYA00237863_ERZ511475 | MGnify/ENA primary metagenome ERZ511475 (study PRJEB26305, sample SAMN06343858) | sediment metagenome | isolation source: hot spring sediment | place: Canada: British Columbia... | reverse complement strand
CTTTTTGATAGCGCGCTGGCAGATTTTCTTGGCGCGTTCGGTCGGGATACCCAGCTCCTTGCCAATCGCATCAAAGGTCTGCTCCTCCAGGTAGTGTCTCTCCACAATCGCACGCTCCAGCGGTTTGAGCTGCGCCAATGCCTGCTCCAACTGCAACCGTTCCTCCACCTGCTGATAGCCTCTCTCGACGATAGCACAGTGGCAACAGTCGTTCAAGAACAAAGTGTGGAGTTCGCGCTTGCAGCGGCGTTCGTGGTCGCAAAGCACGCTCTGACAGGTACGGTGCAAGTAGGAGCGTGTAAGGGCTTGTTGGCGCTGCTGACAGCGGAAAAGACGCAGAAGTACCTCTTGGGCTAAGTCTTCTGCCAGGTTCGCCTCCACTCCATGCGTCAAGAACCAGCGCAGCGCGTCTTCACGCCACTCGCACCACTCCGATTCGGTCACCAGCGACCTCGCCTCGCTGTCCATTTGAAACCACCACCGATAGTGCAGGTTCGGCATGTAGGAGGTGATTCCTGCTAAACCAAAGAGAAAAATCACCAGCGTGACCAGCAGCAGGACCGAGGAGCTTTTTCGAAACAGGGCAGATCAGATTTCTCAAGGTGCGTGAGGTGCTTCGTCTTCGGAGGATTGGGATAACTGTTCCTGTTCGGATGCGCGCATCGCCTGTTGCACCAGGCGACTGAATTCGCGCAGGCGTTCCTCCACACGGGCGTTGAAGCTGCCTTCAGGAAACTTGCCGTCGGCACCGCGCTCACCTGCAGGCAGCCCACTCAGGATTTCCAGCCCCTCGTTCACATGGGAGATTGCCCAGATGTGGAACTTGCCCGCTTGCACCGCTTCGACCACCTCATCCTTGAGCATCAGATGCTGCAGGTTCGCCTTCGGGATAATCACGCCCTGCTCACCTGTCAGCCCCTGTGCCTTGCACACCTCATAGAAGCCCTCGATCTTCTCGTTCACACCACCAATCGCCTGAATTTCGCCCCGCTGGTTCACAGAACCCGTCACTGCGATGGATTGCTTAAGGGGCACATTCGCGATGGCAGAGAGCAGGGCAAACAGTTCCGCACTGGATGCGCTATCACCCTCCACACCTTCATAGCTTTGCTCGAACACCAGTCGCGCGGAGAGGGTCAGCGGCGCATCGAGTAGATAAGTACCCGCCAGATAGCCCGTCAGAATCATCACGCCTTTGCTGTGGATAGGTCCACCGAGTTTCACCTCGCGCTCGATGTCGACAATGCCCGCGCTGCCGGGACGCACGCTCGCGGTGATGCGGCTGGGACGCCCAAACTCATAATCGACCAGATTAATCACCGATAATCCGTTCACCTGGCCCACTGCCTCACCCTGGGTGGCAATAAGGATCACACCGCGCCGAATCAACTCCTGAATGCGCTCCTGAAGCAGGTTGGAGCGATAGACTTTTTGCTCTAATGCCTTGTCTACATGAGGCGCCGCGATGGCGATTGCGCCCTCTTGTGTCGCCCAGTAATGGGCTTCCAGCACAACGCTGACCAGCGAGCCAAAATGGGTGGACAATTTCTGCTGATCGCTCGCCAGTCTTAACGCATATTCGAGCATGCGTGCCGCCCCTGTGCGATCCAGGGGCAACAGATTCTGCTTACAGCAGACCGAGCAGAGAAAGCGCAGAAAATCCTGCACATTTTGCTCGTTGACATCCATACGGGTATCAAATTCGGCACGCACGCGGAACAGTTCACCAAACTCGTCGTCGAGTAAGCTCAACAAGTAGTAGTAGAAGGGGGGACCAGTCAGGATTACTTTGGCGCGGAGAGGCATCGGCTGCGGGCGAATGGTCTTGGCGACAGCGAATCCGATGGTCTCAAAGGGGTCCTCGATTTCGATCTGTCCGCTGCGCAGGGCACGCAGTAAGCTCTCATAGCTGAAAGGACTGCGCGACAGCTCCTCAATCGGGATAATCAGGTAGCCGCCATTCGCGCGATGGAGCGCGCCGGGCTTGATGAGCGTGAAATCGGTGTAGAGCGCGCCAAATTGTGCCTCTTTTTCCACACGCCCAAACAGGTTGCTGTGGCTCGGATTATGCTCGATAACCACGGGTGCACCCTGCTGCTTGCTGTTGTCCACCAGCACATTCACCTGATATTTGCGGAAGGCGACTTCTTGCAGCCACAGCAAGGGGATGGGCACGCCTTCAGGCAACCATGCCGGACGCTCCCCGCGAAATAGCCCAATGTTCTCCAGAATATCTTGCTGCGTGCGCTCCAGATAGGCTTTGACAGCGGGCAGGTCACTATATTTTTCGACCAGGTCCTCCATCAGCCCGCCAACAGCGGCGAGGGCAACCTGCTTGTCCAACTGCTCCAGCTGTTCACGAGCATGGCGTTCCAGCTCCCGAATCTGGCGCAGGGTCTGTTTCAGCTCTGTTTCGAGCGTGGCGCGTCGCTGTTGAATCTCCTCGCGCACTGACGCGGGCAGCGCTTGATAGTCCTGCTCACTGATAGGACGACCACCAATCAATGGGATAAGGGCGATGCCGATGGGAGTGACCTGAAACAGAAAGCCATTCTGCTGCGCTTTCTCACCCAGGGCTTCCATCAAGCGAGTGCGTTCCTGTTCGAGTTGGCGCCCCAGCTCATCACGACGGTTGGTGTACTCTTCACTTTCGAAGGCGCGGGGCAATTCGCGTCGCGCCTGCTCCAGCAAGCGGCGCATGTCCTGCTGCAACTCGCGTCCCCGCCCTGGCGGCAGCTCCAGCACAAGGGGCTGGTAGGGGTCGTCGTAGTTATGCACATAGCACCAGTCCGGTGGGGTGGGCTTCTGCTTTGCCATCTCCTCCAGAAAGAGGCGCACCAGGGTCATCTTGCCGATGCTGGGAGGACCTGCCACGAAGATATGAAACCCTTCCGCCTGTACGCCCAGTCCGAAACGGAGGGCAGCCGCCGCCCGCTCCTGCCCTACAATCCCCTCCAACGGCTCCAACTCCGTAAGCGTTTCGAAGCCAAGCGCTGCCGGGTCAAACCGACGCCGCAACTGCTCCGGCGCCACCTGCAGATCCGATCGGTTCATTCCAGAAGGCTATTTCAACTTATCGAAGACAGTTCCTGCTGGATAGCAGGGGCGGCATCCTTGAGGATTAAGCTACCAGACAATTACACATGATGGGGCAGGCACCAAAGATGGAGCGTACTGACCCCACCCTATACTCATTATTTATCGGTCGCCCGCCCTAACAACCCTGTCCAAAATTGAACAACACAATTAATAAGTCAGCATCGTCTATGATACCGTCTTTATTAATGTCCTCGTGGCGGGTCAAGCCTGTGCCCGTTGTGCCAAACGCAAATAGCACCGCAAGCAGGTATACTTGCCTTTGTGCGGCGGGCTTTTCGCCTCGTGGAGGTGATCAAAATGAGTTCCGTGACAGAGAGGATTCGGCAACATCATTGGGAGCTGCTCCAATCAATTCGGGAGCAGGTACACGCGATCAGTGAAGGGCGCGGTGATCCCACTACCCTGATGAAATTACTCAAGCACGATCTGACACCCCATGCGGACGGTGAAAAACGCACCCTCTATCCTGTTGTCGATTCGTTGATTGCGCGCTATGGGCATCCCATCGACGCGATGAGCATCGACCATGAGTTTATCAAAGACTATGTCACCCGAATCGAACAAGCACTTTCATCGCGCGATGAATTGCTGCGTCTTGCATGACAGCTCTATGCGTTGCGGGAGGCTCATATTGCGAAGGAAGAGCGCATCCTGCTGCCCTTGATGGGTGCACATCTGTCCGAATCGGAGCAGCAAAGTCTTTTCGATTCCATGCACGAGATGCCCTCGCAACTAAGCCAGGATTAAGGGAGGTCGATTCGGATGATTCGAGTACGGCGCGTGTATGAGCCATGCTCGCCACAGGATGGCAAGCGCTATCTGGTGGAGCGCCTTTGGCCGCGCGGTATACGCAAAGAGGCACTCGCGCTGGACGGCTGGCTGAAGGAGCTGGCGCCCAGCGATGCTTTGCGTCGCTGGTTTCAACACGACCCTACCAAGTGGGAGGAGTTCAAGCGTCGCTATTACGCCGAGCTGGAAGCGCATCCCGATCGATGGCTCCCCCTGTTGCAAGAGGCGCAGGGGGGAACCATCACCCTGCTCTACAGTGCGCGCGACACGCAACACAATAATGCAGTCGCCCTGAAAGCGTTCCTGGAGCAACGGCTGAAATGAATCTGGGCCGGGCACTATCACGGGCACCATGGCTGGGACTGGGCATCCTTGCCCTGGTATTAGGTATTTTGACGGGACTACGCCGTCTGGGCTGGAGTATGCCGCAGCCACATCCTCACCTTTTTCTAATGCATGGTGCGCTGATGGTTGGGGGATTTCTCGGCACACTAATCGGGCTGGAACGCGCGGTGGCATTGCGCCAGCCCTGGGCGTACCTTGCCCCGATCAGCAGTGTGCTCAGTGTGATCCTGCTTCTGCTTAACCAATCCAAAAGTGCGTTACTAAGCCTGTCTGTCGCCAGTGTCGTCTTGATGGCCATTTACAGAACACTGTGGCATCGTCATCATACCTCGTTCACTCTCCTAATGGAGATAGGAGCAGCATGCTGGCTGATAGGCAACTTATTATGGGTGTTCGATGCCGGGTTGTTTTCCCCATTAAGCTACACAGGTGTCTATTGCTGGATGGCTTTTGCTCTGCTGACCATCTTGGGTGAGCGGCTGGAACTAAATCGACTCTTTCGCTTTACGCCCGTAGCACGGTGGTGGCTTTGGACGGCTGCGGGATCCGTGTCGGGGGGCTTACTGCTCTTGTTGATGGGCATTGACGAAAGCGCGAGACTGGTCAGCGGGGGAATGTTGTTGATAGCGGCCTGGCTGCTGCGATATGATCTTGCCCGATACATGATGCGTCAGCATGGGCTAACCTGCTTTATCGGCTGGAGTCTGGTTTCAGGCTATCTCTGGTTGGGTGTGAGTGGTGCAATCGGCTCCCTGGTGGGCAATTTACAAGGCGGTGTACTATTTGATGCAATGGTACATGCATTTTTTGTGGGGTTTGTATTCGCAATGATTTTTGGACACGCACCAATCATTTTTCCTGCCATACTGAGCGTTCCCATTCCTTATCGCTCATGCTTCTACGCACATCTTGTGCTGCTACACCTTTCGCTGCTGATACGACTCACGGGTGATCTGTCTGATACACTTTGGCTGCGGCAATGGGGAGGTTTATCGAATGCCGCTGCCATACTACTGTTTTTGCTTAATACTATACTTACTACTATGAAGGGCGCGCGCATGCCCTCTGCTTTGCGCAAGAGGTGAACAGCTATGCCGCGCTGGAGCCGCTGGATGGTGCGCATGGCGATGGTCCATCTGTGTCTGGCGTTGTCGCTGGGTGTCTTAATGAGCCTCAAGCCACTTACCATGCGTTATCCTGTTTTGCTCAGCGCTTCGCCAGTCTACTATCATCTGCTGATGGTGGGCTGGGCAACCCAGTTGATTTTTGGTGTGGCGCACTGGATGTTTCCACGCTATACCCGTGAGCAGCCGCGGGGTAATGAGCGCTGGATGGGAGGTGTTTTTTTCGCACTAAATGGAGGATTACTGCTGCGTGTGGTTGCTGAGCCGATGTTAACTCTGTCTAATCTGTCTCTCTGGGCTTGGCTGCTTGGCTTCTCTGCCCTGTTGCAATGGCTGGCAGGAGCCAGTTTTATCCTGTCCATCTGGAGACGGGTCAAGGAGAAGTAGCGATGCCCCGCTTGAGTGTCTGGTTCGTTCGGCTGGCGCTGGTCTATTTAGGTCTGGGCTTTACGCTGGGCGCGTTGTTGCTTCTATCGAAAGGGCAGTTTTTAACTCCCGCCCTCTATCGCTATCGCCCCCTGCATGTTGAGCTACTGCTTATTGGCTGGGTCGTCCAGTTCGCTATCGGGGTGAGCTATTGGATCCTGCCTCGCCTGAACGAAACGAACGAGCGTGGTCCGGAGGCAGTTGTACGGTTCGCGTTGCTGGCGTTGAATACGGGCGTGCTGACAGCCTGTGTAGGATTTCTCCTCGCGAGGGAGCAGCTGCTATTAGTAGGGCGTGTGCTGGAGGTGTCGGCGGTTATCGGTTATGCCATTTATCTGCGCCCGCGTCTGATGCGCCCGGCATCGGGAGAGTAATGACAAACCTTTCAGTTTCCCAACCACACGGGCAGGAAAGGCTTGCATTGGCATGAATAGCCGATAGGGTACAATAGAAGCGTGGGCGTTCTGCCCACCGACAGATGGAGGCGAACAAAAATGAAGCGTGTGGCGATAGGGTTGCTGATGCTGGTTGGTTGTGCATGGGCGCAAGCCCCCTTTACTATTGTACGCCCGCTGGAGGGGGCACGCGTGCGCGAGAAGGTGCAGGTGCGGGTGCCTGCGCGCAGTGTGCCATCCGAAGGGTTTATTGGCGTGAGCATCGATGGCAAATTCATCGAGGCGGTCGCGCCCGCTGCGCTGCGCACCGACAAGGAAAAAGGGCATCTTATCTACGAGTGGGACACCAAAGCGCGTAATGTGCCCGATGGAAAACATACCATCGAATTGACCCTTTACGGCGGGAGCAGCGAGCGCCGCGTGCTGGCACGCAGCTCGGTCAATGTCATTGTGGAGAACAAAATCAAAGTGCCGCCTGACGGCATCCGATTGCAATATCGCTGGGTGCCCGGACGCAACTTGCGCTATCAGGTGCAGGTCACCGCAAAAGATCAGACCGAGCTGAAAGACACGGGGCTAAGCCCGGAAGAGACGCTGCTGCTGGATGCCAAATTCGGAGCTGACCTCCTCACGCACGATTTTATGCCGCCACTTGCGCTGATTGCGTGGATGCCTGTGCCCCCCCTTGTCATTTTTGAAGATGGACAATACAAGGTGATTACCGGGGAGAATCTGGCACCCGTGTATCAGGAGATTGAGACTACTGGGCGTGTGCGGTATCAAGTCGTGCGCACAGGCGAATCGCAGCAATACGAGTTTTACTATGTGGTGGCGGGCGATCTGCCCGAGTTGCCGCCGACAAAAGTCAAGGAAGGGTTCCGCTGGACGATGACCTTCGTGCAGTATGACCCGCTAGAGACCGGCGAGGGAGGTAATCCGAAAGTAGCGGCGCGTTTCCCCATCCCGGCGCGCATCGAAAGCTTCGAGTGGGAGCGTGGCTACAAGTGCGCCAAGATCGTCTGTGAATTTACAGGCAATATCCCCGGCCGATTTGATCTGGGGCAATTCCGCCTTGAGAAGCCGAAGATAAAGGTCAAGCGGGTCATCTACTTCGCCTATGATATCGGGCAGGTCGTGCGCATGACCACCTCAATCGAGTTCGAAACCACAGTGCGCGAGCAGATCGGCGGCTCGGGTGGAATGGGGGGACCCACCGGGCGCTGGGGTCCCCCAGGCGGTGGTCGCGGGGGCATGGGAGCAGGCGACATGCCTGAGGAAGGTGGTATGGTCGGTGGACGAGGTGGACGTGGTGGGCGCGGCGGCATGGCGCTCGGCGGTCAACCCCCTGGCGCTCCCGGCATGGGACAACCGGGGGCAGGGCGCGGCGCCGCCAGCATGCCGGGACAGGCGGTCGTCAACCGATTCACCATCAGCGATGAATGGGTGCTGACCCGAATCTTCTAAGCCGCTGTCGCTGAAGGAGTGAGAGCTTGGCAAGCCCGGCAGGATTGGAACCGCCACAGGTACGAACGCAAGGGGACGAACCACGGGCGACCTTTATCGAGCATCTGGAGGAGCTGCGCAAACGTATCTTCCGCGCACTGCTCTATGTGATGATCGGTTGGGTCGTGGGGTTCATTATCGAGCCCTATGTGTACCACTTTTTGGCGAACCCGCTGCTGCGTACGATGCCTAAAAGCACCCAGTTCGTGTTCACCCACGCGACGGAGCCGTTCTTTCTAAAGTTCAAACTTTCGCTCATTCTGGGACTGCTACTGGTGGTGCCGCTGATTATGCGTGAGCTGTGGGGCTTTATCGCGCCCGGTTTGACCCGTCAGGAGCGCCGAGCCGTGATGTTCGTCGCACCGTTCAGCGCATTTCTTTTCTTCTTCGGCGCAGCCTGTGGCTACTTCATTCTGCCCCAGGCGTTCAAGTTCTTCCTGAGCTACCTGAAAGACTATCCCGACGCCGTGCTCTACCAGAATCCCGCGCAATATGTGACCTTCGTGGTGAAGATGATGCTGGCGTTCGGGCTGGGGTTCCAGATGCCGGTAGTGCTGATGTTTCTGGCGCAGGTTGGACTGGCAACCCCTGAATCGATGTGGCGCTATTGGCGGCATGCCGTGGTCATCATTGGATTTCTGGCAGCCTTGCTAACGCCATCGGGCGACGCCTTCTCGATGCTCGCGATCGCTCTGCCGATGGTGTTCCTCTATTTTCTGAGTATCCTGCTGGTGGGACGCATTGCCAAGCGACGCCGCCAGCGTGAACAGCAGATGCGCACCATCAGCACCGACAGAAGCCGAAGTCAGGAAGTCTAATCTCTTTGTTGGAGGACAGCGCGATGGGAACTGCCTATACACCAGGATTGACCGTAAGTGGCAACACAATCGTGCGCAAGATGCGCCGCCTGCCCATCAAGGGCGAGGTGCTGGTCCAAGAAGGCGACACGGTGGAAGCGGACACGGTGGTCGCCCGCGCCTACCTACCTGGCATCCTGCAAACGGTGCGCGTGGCGCAAACGCTGGGCATCGAGCCGAAGCAGATCCACGAGGTGCTGAAGGTCAAGGAGGGTGATACCGTAGAAAAAGAGCAGATTATCGCGGAGACGAAAGGCTTCTTCGGGCTGTTTCGCGGCATTTGCAAGTCGCCCGTTCGAGGCACAGTGGAGTTGATCTCGCCCGTGACGGGGCATGTAGGCGTGCGTGAGCCACCGACAGTGATCGAAGTGAACGCCTATGTGCGTGGGCGTGTAGTCCAGGTGATGCCACAGGAAGGCGCGGTGATCGAAACCCAGGGCGCGTTCATTCAAGGCATTTTCGGTGTGGGGGGCGAGCGACACGGTATTCTGCGACTGCGGGTTCAATCGCCCGATGAGGTGCTGACAGAAGCACACCTGAGCGACGACCTGACGGGCACGATCGTGGCCGGCGGCGCAGGCATCGAAAGTGGCGCGCTGCGCAAAGCCGCTCGACTGGGCATCGTCGGCATTGTAGCAGGTGGTATCCGCGACGCCGATCTGGTCGAATTTCTCGGTTTCGATATCGGGGTCGCCATCACGGGGCAGGAAGACATTCCGCTCTCCCTCATTATCACCGAAGGGTTCGGCGTGATGCGAATGGCACAGCGCACCTTTAATCTGCTCAAAAGTCTGGAGGGTCGCCCGGCATCCATCAATGGTGCCACTCAGATTCGCGCAGGCGTCATTCGTCCGGAGATTGTGGTGCCACTGGAGGACTCAGCTCACCCGCTCGAAGCAATGCCGACCGCCGAGAGCCAACAGCTGAACATCGGCGTGCCCATCCGCATTATTCGGGAGCCTTACTTCGGCAAGCTGGGGCGCGTGCGCGCGCTCCCTCCCGAACTGGTCGAAATCGAATCGGGCGCGCGTGTGCGCGTGCTGGAAGCCGAGCTGGAAGATGGCACCGTGGTCACGGTGCCGCGCGCCAATGTCGAAATCATCGCGGAGGGATAAAAATGGCAGGTGACAAGAAGCTGCCAGCGAGCCTGGAACCTCCTCTTCCTGCTGAGGAGAAGGGCAATCCCTCCCCTTCACGCGCCTATCGTGTGCTGATTGTCGAGGACGATACCGTGCTACTGGAAACACTGTGCTATAACTTGCAGCGGGAGGGGTTTACCGTCCACACAGCCACCGATGCCGAAACCGCCTTCCGAGCATTTCATGAGCACTCGCCGGATGTCATCCTGCTGGATGTGATGTTGCCCGCGCGCAGCGGGTTCGAACTCTGTCGCCTCATTCGCCAGCGCAGTCAGGTGCCGATTCTCTTTTTGACCGCGCGCACAGCGGAGGAGGATCGCATCCGTGGGCTGGAGATGGGCGGCGATGACTATATTGTGAAACCGTTCAGCATGCGCGAACTCATTGCCCGCATTCGTGCCATTCTGCGCCGCGCGACGCCAATAGCCCAAACCGCAAAACTGCAATTTGGCGAGCTGGAGATCGATATCGAGGCACGGCGGGTATCCCGCAACGGCCAAGTGGTGCCGCTCGCCCCGCGCGAGTTCGCCTTGCTCGCCTTGCTCGCCAGTCATCCGGGCAGGGTGTTCTCACGCGACGAGCTGCTCAACCGAATCTGGGGGCTGAATGTGTATGTCAGCCCCCGCACCGTCGATGTGCATATCCGCTGGCTGCGCACCAAGATCGAACCCGACCCCAAACACCCCCGCTACATTCACACCGTGCGCGGACTGGGCTACCGCTTCGATGGATGAGAAGGATTGGGGAAGACACAGGTCAGCCCCTAACAGGATCGTATGGCGTCTCGATGGCTTAAGTTGACGCTGGGCGGCAGCGCGGTCATGCTTGCACTGATGGTGCTGCTCGATATGCCTCGCCCAACGCGCGAGCTGCTCTTGGTGCTCGTGTTGGGCGCGATCCTGGTCGCAACCTATCTTTTGACTTTGACTCAGCGCCATGCGCGGCAGGCCGCACAACAAGCACGCACCCTCCAGCAACAGGTGCAGGCGTTGGAACAGGCGCTCACTCGGCGGCGCCGAGCACAGCAAGAACTGCTGGACGGACTGCCCCTTCCCCTGATGCTGTGCGAACGTGATAGCACCCTCCGCTACGCCAATCAAACCGCGCTGGAGTGGTTCGGCTTTCGGCAGGTGCAGGGCAAGTCGCTGCTCGCGCTGACCCTCTCCTATGACCTCTATCGACTTTTTCAGCAGGGTGTATGGCGCGAGGCACAACGCACCTGCTCCCTGACACTGACCTTCCCGCAAGAGCGACATGTCCTTGCTTCTATCTGGCCAGTGGCCGATGAGGAGGGCACAGAACTGTTTGCAGTGGCTCTGCTGGATCGCAGCGAGCTGGTACGCATCGAGCAGGTGCGGCGCGACTTCGTCGCAAATGTCTCGCACGAGTTTCGCACCCCCCTCGCTTCCATCCGCTCCTTAGCGGAGAGCATTTTAGAGGACACCGCCATGTCGCCCGATACACGCGCCCGCTTCCTCACAATGATTGTGCAGGAGGTAGAGCGGATGGCACGCATTGCCGAAGACCTGCTTACCCTCTCACGTGCCGAGACGCTCCCCCCGCAGCGCGAGCCAATCGACCTGACCGCGCTCATTCAGCAGGTGGTGCAACAAGTACAAGCCGAAGCCCAGGCACACCGCGTGCAAATTGAAACCCAGCTGCCAGACCGTCTCACCCTGTTTGCCCAGCGCGACCAGATGGTGCAGGTGGTGCTGAACCTACTCACCAACGCCATTCGCTACAACAAACCCGATGGGCATGTCTGGGTGCGTGTCTTCACAAGGGCTGCATCGAGTGCGCCCGATAAAGTGGAACTGGTGCTGGAGGTGCAGGATACGGGAATCGGCATCCCGAGCGAGGAGTTACCACGCATCTTTGAGCGGTTCTATCGGGTGGACAAGACACGCTCGCGTGACACGGGCGGCACCGGGCTGGGGCTGTCCATCGTGAAGCATATCGTGGAAGTCCACGGTGGGCGCGTGGAAGTGGAAAGTGAATATCGAGTGGGCAGCACCTTCCGCGTCATCCTGCCTGTCAACACAAACCTGTAGGGGCACACCTGCCTGCACACCCCAATTGCGTATCCCATCGCAATAAAGGTCGCAGGAAACGGCACAAACACGGAGTATAATTCTGAATGCTCCGACCTAAGCAGCAGGGGCAGACCGACATGTCTGCCCTCCCAACGGAGGTAGCAACGATGACAACAACCAACGGCGCAACCGAATATGTGGTGCGCGTGCGCGATGTGGTCAAAGAGTATCAGATGGGGAAATTGACCGTGCGCGCGCTGGATGGAGTGAACCTGGATGTCTACAGGGGCGAGTACCTGTCCATCATGGGGCCCTCTGGTTCAGGCAAAAGCACCCTCTTCAACATGATTGGCGGACTGGATAAACCCACCAGCGGCTCGGTGTTTATTGACGATGTGGATATGGCGCAGCTGGACCCGCAAGAGCTGGCGTTCCTGCGATGCCACCGCATCGGCTATATCTTTCAGACTTTTAATCTCATCCCCGTGATGACCGCGCTGGAGAATGTAACGCTGCCGATGATCTTTGCGGGCGTGCCTGCGGATGAAGCGCGCGAGCGGGGCATCGAACTGCTCACCCTGGTCGGCTTAGGCAGCCGCCTGCAACATAAGCCGACCGAACTGTCGGGTGGTCAGCAGCAACGCGTCGCCATCGCCCGCGCCCTCGCAAACAACCCCTCTATTATCTTAGCCGATGAGCCGACAGGTAACCTCGACCTACGCACGGGCAAAGAGATTATCGAACTGCTCAAGCGGCTGAACGAAGAGCGCGGCGTGACGATTATCTCCGCCACGCACGACCTGAAAATGCTGGACATCTCCGACCGCATCGTGTGGATTCGCGACGGCAAAATCGAGCGCATCGAGAAGCGCAGCGAGCTGGAGCTGAAGATCGGCGAGGTGGAAGGGGAGGCAGGCTGATGACACCCCGCGAACGGATTCAGGCAGCCATTGCAAGGGAGCCGACCGATCGGCTGCCCTTCTCCTTCTGGTATCACTTCCGCACCGAGCCATGGTTCCCTCCACAACTGCATCCCGATTATCACCCACCCGTCCACGAGCAGGTAATCAAAACCTATATCGAGGGCATGAGCCATGCTGAGTATGAGTTCTGGTTCCGCTATCGTCCCGACCTGCTGAAGGTAATGCACGACATTCCCTATGAAATGACACCCGAACTGCCACGCCTTAAGCAGCCCGCCGATTGGCGACGCCTACCTACGCTGGAACCCTATCAAGGACATTTTGGTGCGCATCTGCAGATGTTGCAACGCCTGCGTGCGCTGCTCCCACCCGAGGTGCCCATCATCGAAACCGTGTTTAATACCTTCTATTACGGGGTACGAATTTCAGATGGGCAGCTCCTGCACCATCTGGAGCAGGACGCCGAGGCGGTGCAGGCGGGACTGCAGACCATCCACCAGAACCTTGTGGCATACGCACAGGCGGCACTCGGTATCTGCGATGGAATTTACTACGCGGTCAGTGGTGCGAGCCTGGACGCGATGCCTCGCGAACTCTATGAGCGCTACTTCCTGCCGCTGGATCGCGCACTGTTGAACGCGGTTTCGCACGCTCCCATGAATGTGCTGCACCTGCACGGCTACGGCGAGATTTACGCAGACCTATGGGAAGAGCCACCCGCTGCCATCGTGTGCTGGAGCGACCGTGCCTGCACGCTGAACCTGGCGCAGGGCAGGCAGCTTTTCAGACGATGCGTGATGGGCGGATTGAACGAGCTGGAACTGGCACGCTATCGGCGGGAACAGGTGTTCCAGCAGGCGCACGAAGCCCTCGATCAGGTGGGGCGTATCGGCTTTATCCTCGCGCCCGGCTGCGCCCTGCCCACCGACATCGATCCGACACTGCTGCTTGCCATCCGCGAGTTTGCCGAAGGACAACGGGCATAAGTGCCCGCCAAGAAGCCTACCACCAACTCCCTCCCCCAACTGGGTTTATCTAATTACCCGGTGGCGGAGTGCCCAGACCACTGCCTGCAGCGTGGTGCGCACGCCTAACTTCACTCGAATCATCTCCAACTCCCGCTTGAGCGTCGCCTCTGAACGAGGTATTGACCGTGCTGCCTCCCGCACACTCCCGCAATCCGCTACCCGTTGCAGCACCTCTTGCTCCGTCCTGCTCAGGAAACGATGCTCTATAACGATTGCATCGGGGAGCACCGTGCTGTCTACCACCTCAATTCCCTCGCAACGGCTTAGCTGCTGTTCCAAAAAGGCTTTTAGCAGCGGGTCGCGTGTCAATATCGCCACCTTCCGCATCGGCACACCTCCTATTTTGATTTTTTTCGCCCTTCCGCAGCCATCTCCTGCCGAGCCAAAAGGAGTAGAAAAAAAATCACCCTTTTGGACTTGACAAAGAGATCGTGCAGAAGGTATTATGCAATCGCGGATCTTTGGATAGTGGAGGTAATGATGTCAGCGAGGAAACTGGCAGATAGCAAGAAGGGTTCGAGGTCTCTTCAAATCGTGCTGGTGGCTCTCCTGCTCCTATTGCCCCCTCTCTTAGGGTCAGGGCAGGGTGAGCGGCTGACCTTACAGTTTCGGGGGATAGCCACTCTCGCCGTCAGTGGAGATGTCCCGCAGTGTGGCTTCTTTTCGTCTTGTCCATTGGGTAAAAACTATTGCTCCGATTTCTGGCAATTGTGCAACGGCGGCTCCCGTACAGTAGTGGCTCCAGGAAGCTACCTTATTTTGGGAGGGGAGTATGGAGGTTCATTCGGCTACAATAGTAATGCCACATTAAATGTCCAACTGGTCTTTGGGCTGCGTTATAGACGTCCTAATGTGAACATAGAAGGGTTTACCTATACGCCCAAAACCGATTTAGGCTTGGGCTACTTTGTGGAGGGAGTAATGGCAGGAGCAGCCACAATTGCGGTGGCAGGATGCCGCAACCATATCCCCCCTTGTTGTGCGTCGGGTTCTGCCAGTGCCAATGCGTCTGCGCGCGTGGCTACTTCGTTAGTAAGTGCCTCGGTCTCGTCTTCCTATAGTGCTTCGTGTGGGTGCGGGGATGCCGAGAACTGCGTCGATTGTACGAGTGATGGAGGGAGTTCTTGGCAATTTGATCCACCAGATCGACAGGGGCGTCGCGGGTTCAAAGCGCATCCCATCTCCTTCGATCGCGGTGACTCTGCCTCTCATACGGAAACGCTGGAAGGCGCGATCCAGTTGAATGGTTCCAGCAATGAATGTGCGGTGGCTGTGAGTATTGGGGCGGCCTATGCGTTCGCCGGTTTGCTGTTGCAAAGTGCTCCGCATCCGCTGGGTGTGCCGGCGATTGGAGAGAATGAATATGTGTGGAGTTCGGCAAGCCCCGCAACACTGGTGCTTCCTGCCCGCGCGTTGGGGTATGCTTGGGGTTGGGAACCTGACCTGAGCTGGATAGCGGAGAAGGCGGTGTTCCGTGTCGAGCCTGAGATACCGAGCGACGATACCAAGCCGGGGGTGCGCACGGTGGCGCGTGGGCAAGAATTGGTGGCACAGAGTTTAGATGGGCAGACCGAGGGGTATGTGGAGGATTTGTTCTATCGGAGCAAATACTTGCCCCCGCACAATAGTGATTTTGGCAAGAAGCGGGTTGTGTTTGAGGTGGAGGACAAGGTGGACTACGCAGAGATCGAGGTGTTTTATCCTACGGATATGAAAAATCACCCACCAGGAGGACCAAGGGGGTATCTAATGCCCTCACTAATAGATCCATGCCAACCAATCCGTGAGTTAAACGAACCCTCTCCAAATTGGTTCTATTACTACTGGGATGCCTATGGGCGTCATGAAGATGTGTACTTCGCAAAGGAAAACACAAATAACCCAAGGGTATTTGGGCGACTCTGCGAGACATATGCGGCGGGGTGCACGATTGCAAGTATTAAAGTTTATATTTTCGACACCGTATCTCCATGCTCAGGATATGTCCATGTGGTACCGCTTTTTCGCTTGGAATATAGATATCTTGAACCAGATGAATGCAGGGATGTGTATTCGAGCGCGTTCATTACCCGTTCAGATGAAGAACTATATGTATATGGTATTCACGGATATATTGAGACACTTGAACATGAGTTAGCCCACAAACGGCATCTTATAGATGGAATTTTGTGCCGCAGAACAGATCGCAATCGTGTAGACAATGATTGGGATGGACTGGATGATAGGTGGGAGATTCGTCACGGGCTGCATCCCTGTTACTACCGATCTGTAGATCCAGACCTCCCTGATTATGAAGTTATCGCATATATTGAAGGATACGGAAACCTTCTTAGCGCAAAGGAAATGTGGAAACACGACTGGGCTGATGATTGCGGCTACGATCCATGCAATACCAATCCTCAAAATCATTACCGTTATGGGGGCATCCAGAAAGCGTGTCCCCCTTCCCCCTTCCCGTGGAGGTATGTCCGTGATCATCGCATAGCTGCTACACCCTTTTATAATGATTTGCTCACCAAAATCCCTGAATTCCCATAGAAACAGGAGGTGTCTCTCATGCAGAGATTGAGAAAACCATGCTTGATAGGAATTTGGATAGGCATTAGCACAGGGTTCCTGTATGGTCAAGCGATAACAAAAAGCGAGCCGAAACGCACCGAAGACTTGACCTATGAATCTCAGCGGCTCCGTTGCAACTTGAAGATGGCAAAGGCGCGTCAAATTGGGCTGCAACAGGATCGGACACAGGCCCAGTTCCTTCTGGAAATCCTGACCGGCCCTGCTTGCATGATCGAAAGTGGAGATACTGGCTTCGGGTTCGTGGCACCGCGAGCGTTTCACATAGAGGTGGCTGCACTGACCGCACTGGGCAGGCTGGGAGATGAGCGGCTCCTGCCTCAAATGCGATCGCTGGGTGAAAAAGGCTGGCGAGAGGTTCCCTTTTATCGAGCCAACCTCGCGCGCTTACAGGTGGAAAGTCGTTATTCTGCTCCTACTTCCTTCGAGAAGCTGCGGGAAAAAGTTCAAATGTACTATGAATTGGTGGGGCTTTCCAAGGTCCATCTAGTGAACTATCTGCGGTCAGAAGCTGAGCAACAAACCCCGCTCTTGCCGCCCACACTGGAACGCATCGCGCTCAGGCATATCACGGAGATAGTAGCGAATGCCTATTCAGGGGGTGTTTCAAACGCCTTTCAGCTTCTCAATGACCTGGATTATGCCAAAGATCCGCCCAGTGCTTTACGGGTTCAGCTGGCACAAGTGCCACCCCACCGTCGAGCGGAGTGGCTAATAGCGCGTATCTGTCAGCGTAAAGTGTTTGATGTGTATGCGGACTATGAGGTGCAGGCGCTGATTGATTGTGGAGCGGACGCCATACCACAAATAATGGAAGCCCTTCGAGCAACAGGAACCCCCCGCCGCATGCTATTGGAAGCATTATGTGCGATAGAGTTCTCCAAGGGGTGTCCCACCTTGTGTCAGTTAGCCGAGGGCGATGATACGGCTCTTGCGCAGCAAGCAAAGAATTTGCTCAGGTTTCCCGTCGTGGTGCGTGCATCGGACTGGTGAACCCTGACTGATTTGCTTGCGCCGAGCATCCGCTGGGTGTGCCGGCGATTGGAGAGAATGAATATGTGTGGAAGTTCGGCAAGCCCCGCAACACTGGTGCTTCCTGCCCGCGCGTTGGGGTATGCTTGGGGTTGGGAACCTGACCTGAGCTGGATAGCGGAGAAGGCGGTGTTCCGTGTCGAGCCTGAGATACCGAGCGACGATACCAAGCCGGGGGTGCGCACGGTGGCGCGTGGGCAAGAATTGGTGGCACAGAGTTTAGATGGGCAGACCGAGGGGTATGTGGAGGATTTGTTCTATCGGAGCAAATACTTGCCCCCGCACAATAGTGATTTTGGCAAGAAGCGGGTTGTGTTTGAGGTGGAGGACAAGGTGGACTACGCAGAGATCGAGGTGTTTTATCCAGCAGACGCAAGCAATCATCCGCCATCACTCAAAGGAGTATTGTTGGTGAATGCAGGATTTGATAATGTGTGTATTACATCAGTAGAACAGGTTGATACACCCAACTTCTTCTACTATTATAGTCAAGTTTACTCAGCTCCAGATGTCACTTATACTTTAGTAATATCAGGTGGCGCGTATGGGCTAACCTGCCAAGTTTCTCCCGGTTCTTGGGAGACCCAAATTTATGTATCGCATCTTGTATCCCCTTGTTGGGGTGAATTGGGGGTGCCTCTGTTTCGACGTGTCAACGGTAGAATTGAATTGGTTCGAGATGAAATACTGTACGTGAGAGGTATTCACAAGTTTGTTGCGGTAGTTGAGCATGAGCGTGTCCATGCACGCCTCTGCCGTCGTGGGGTAAATATACGGTGCAGCCCACTTGTGATTGATACCGATCTTGATGAGTTGGATGATAACTTTGAAATTTTATGCGGTCTAAACCCGAATAATCGAAAAACTGTACGAGGAATCGATGATAATGAGTTAATTGCGCATCTTGTTGAGTACGGGAAAATAGAGGCTGCAAAGGATCTTTGGAAGCGAGATTGGGCAACCTGCGGATTACAGTATGGACAACCTCAGTCTCCATTTCCCTACGCCTTTGAGCGAAACGGTGCGCGATACCCCTCTTCCCGATACAACGATTTGGTAATGGAAGTTCCATGCGTAGAGCGATAACGGAGGGATGATATGAGAACAATCGGATGTATCTGGTTGCGACACGATGCAGTGAGAATCGGTGCACTGCTCGTGCTTATAGGATTGCCTGCGCTAACCGTTAGCTCAGCGCAGACGCAGCAATCCTACTACGAGCGGCTGCAGGAGACCTGCAAGTTGATTTACCAGACACGACAAATCGGCGTGCTGCGCGATACGTCTCGCATAGAAACTCTCATAGCCCGCCTACAACACCCAGAGCCTCCTAAACCTGAAAGAATTGAAAGAGCAATGCCCTGGTCGGCTCCGTTGCAAGCCCATCTCTATGCCGCCACGATTGTGGCGCTGGGCAGGTTGGGCGACCCTCGAGCGATTCCAGCCATTGAGGATTTTGTTAACCGCCTCGAGTGGCGGCACCTAAAGCCTTACGCCAAGATTGCCGTCGCCCGCATCAAAGCGGAACGTGCCTTTCCCCACCCCAGCACCAGAAAGGAGTGGATGCAGAAAGTGGCAAAGTTTACCGAGGAGGCTGGAGTCAGTCTGAGTGAGATTGCAGACGCTTCTAAACTTTCTGTTCAGGATTACATCTATCTTCGGCGTCCCGACTTAGCACGGCTGGCTCTGCGTGCTCTGGCGGAAATGGCAGTTCAAACTTATAAAGGCGATCTACAAGACGCTCTTCAGGCACTGGAGCAACGCGGAATCGCTTGGGAGAATGATATAGCTGCCTGCCTGACCGTTTCGTTAGCCAAGCTGCCGTCTCATCAGCGAACAGTGTGGCTAATGGAACGGCTCCGCTCGTATCGGGTTGTGACGCCTGCAGTGGATTATGTTGCCCAAGCCCTCTGTGATCAGGGAGACAAAGCCATCCCAATCGTTGTGGACTGGCTGAACGAACTCCTCCAAGAACGCTCGCGAGAGGTACGGAGTAGCACTTATACACGTACGGACTCTCTATTACCGCTATGTTTCAGCATTTTAGGCGGTTTAGCAACTCCTAACGCGCAGGAGGTACTTCAGGGGATGCTTCTTCAGATGAAACAGTGCGAAGAGAGTTATCTTGTCAATCAGCTTGAAATCATTCTGGACCAATACCCGTGGACATTCGTGGCTGACTGGTAGGTGGTATCATTCTACGGGCACGAAGCGGTCACGCTTTTCAGGCTTGCTCCGGAGAGTGCCTCCCACGCAATAAAAAACTGGAAGTGATGAGGATGCATAATCAACTCAAACTGCGTGTCGTTGCAGTGGTATTACTGAGCGGAGCTGCCTTTTCGCTTTGATGCCAGCCCGCTCGCACATCACAATCGCCCGACCCCACCATAGACGACGAAAGACTCTGGTTCCGCGGGGTCAGCCTGTGCCAAAGCACCGCGCGACGCAAAGACCCCGCACTCCTGCCCGAGATCGAGAAGACACTCCTCCACCAACGCCCAATACATGGACTCATTGTGGATGCTTTAGTGGCGATTGGGCGTATAGGGACCGCAGACGCGCTGGCTTGCCTGGAGCGGCTCGAACCCACCCTGCAGACTTACTATCGCGAGGCGTATGTCCCTGTCATCAAAGCGCGTATTCGTGCAGAGCTTGCCTTCCCCCAAGTACGAACCCGTGAACAGTGGCAGCAACAGGTGGCGCTCTTTCTGCAAGAGGCTGAGTTGACCCAAGAGGCGTTGCAGGAGGCGTTGCGTAATCACCCCCAACGGGGCGATCCGATGGTGTACCCCTCGCGGGGTGTGGTTGCGGTGCGAGTGCTGCTGGAGCTGGCGAGCAAAGCCTATGCGCATGGGGTCAAAGAAGCGCTGCAGCTGTTTGAGGGATTGGCGTTGGAACGGGACTATCCATCGTGGCTGCGGTATCAGCTGGCACCGCTGAACACGAATCAGCGAGTGGAGTGGCTCATTCGTTCGCTGACCCACAAGAAGGCGATGCGCTTTGTGGATCGGTACGAGTTGCTGGCGTTGTGGCAGTGTGGGGAGGCGGCGTTGCCTGCGATTTTAGCCAAGATAGAGGAGTTATCGGCGCAGGAGCCGAAAGACGAGGTAGCACAGATCCAAAAAAACATTGGTCTTGCGAACCTGCTGGAGGTGCTGGCGGGATATGAGGACGCGCGTGTGGAAGCGATACTGGAGCGATATGAGCAGGAAGCAAGTGAGTTTCTGCGCCGGCACCGCAAGGGATTGCGCGGGGTTCTCATTTATGACTGGTAAGGACCTCGTTTGGGCGGATAGAGCGGAGTCTCACCGCGCAACGGTGATTTTGGCAAGAAGCGGGTTGCGTTTGAGGTGGAGGACAAGGTGAACTACGCAGAGATCGAGGTGTTTTATCCAGCAGACGCAAGCAATCATCCGCCTGGGGGACCAAAAGGATGGAATGTGTCTCAGCGATGTGAATTGATTCCTGGTAACGAAACTACAACGCCAAACTGGTTTTTTTACTACTGGCACGCCTGTGGTCAGCCTGAAAGGGTGGTATGATGGGGCAAGTGGAATTTCCTATTACTGCCCTTACGATGGTGCGCGAGAAGTCGGTCGTGTCTTCATCGCAAGTGATGCAGCGCTAATAGGAGTAGGACGTGTCTACTTGTTCGTTCTTCAGGAAAATGCCCAAGATGCATGTGGCAGAAATCGCCCTTTAATTAAGGAAGCAACCTTCTGGAGTGAACGCGGACTTGAAGTTGACCAATTAGAAGTTCGCGGGATACATAAATTTGCTCATATACTTGAGCATGAACTAGCCCATCGTAGGCATCATGAAAGCCGAATTATGCTGCCAAGTAGAGGTGGTCCGGACGATCGCGACAGAGACTGGTTGCGTGATAGCGAAGAATTAAGGTACTGTTTGGATCCATGCCGAGCGCACACTACAAGGGCATTTCCAAGAGACCTTGATGGAGATGCAGATGTGTTAGCTGATATCGAAGCCTATGGGAAGCTGGATAGAGAGACCTGGCAAGCCGATTGGGCTGATACAGGGTTGCAAAAAGGTGTCCCTGTGAATCCCTTTCCTTGGAAGTATCGCTCCACCCAAACTCGCCAGCCACCAAATGGGATTAGCTTGCTACGCGTGTTGCCTTCGCGTGGACCGTATAGTCCATGCAGCTGTCCCTAAACAGGAGGAGATGGATATGCAACGCAAAAGATATGAACTGTTCGTCATCGGAACAACGCTTCTGATAGTTGCTGGTGCGCTCCCCGCGCTGCCGTCCGCATTGGGCGCAGAGGCAAGCCGGGGCATCACACAAAAACCAGAACCGCTCGAGGTGATAATCGCTCGTACCCGCTCTACGGCGCTGCGACAAGAGCCATTAGAGGCGGCGGACTATGATGCATTAATCTGGCAGATACGCCAGATTGGTTTGCATAAGCAATACGCCCATTTAAAGGCTCTTATCGAGGCATTGCATCCTGATGTTTTGAAAGCCGTTGAGAGTACGCCCGCGACCAAACGAGCCCGATTCCATCTCCAAGCCGCTGCTCTGATGGCGATCAGTCGCCTGGGTAATCTCGAAGGGGCAGACTCCCTAAAACAAAGAGCGCCGCATCTGGACCCCTACTTCCGAACCGAGTTCTTGCCAGTGATTATCGCACGGATACGGACAGAGAGCCAGCTGCCTACCCCGCGCAGTTCAGTGGAATGGCAAGAGAAAGTAGCAATATTTATGAAAGAAACAGGTCTCTTATTATCCGATGCAATATCCGCTTTAAATGCCTATCAACATACAAGCAAAGCTTGGCCGCCCGATAATCTCATGCAGCCACCGCGCGCTGTTGTCGCACTGCGTCTACTTGTCGAGATGGCATGCGAAGCGCATGCGCATGGTGTATCGGACGCTTTCGAACGACTTTTCGAGCTGCTTGGTATCCCTGAGAAGCGATTGCAAGAAAAGGATTATCTTCTCTGGCTGCGTGTTCAGCTTGGAAAGCGAACAACCCCAGAGCGTATCGAATGGCTTATAGAACGCTTGCTGGATGACGAGATTCAAACACTCGAAGACCGCTATCTGCAACAAGCCCTTGTTGACTGTGGCGAGCCGGTCGTCCCTGTCCTGATTGCAAAGATCCAACAGTTAGAGCAGGGGAACCTGGTCTCACACCACCGGGTGGGCTTAGAGCTTCTTCTGGAGGTGCTGTCTACTTTTGACTCACCGCAAACAATGCGTCTACTTGAACGCATTGCCTGCCGCGCAGATAATTATATATCAGAAGCGGCTGAAGCCTTTCTTTCGCGAATACGGCGAGGAGAGAAACCAACTTTTGTCAGCTGGTTTTAAAAAACCAATCTCGTAGGTGAAGAGGATGAAGAGGCGCCATAAAATCAAACAGCGAGCTGTCGCAGTGCTTCTATGGAGCGTGGTGATAATCGTATGAAAATGATATGGGTGATGTGGGCACTGGTGTCTGCTATTGCGCGTTGCCAGCCTGAAGGGCAATTAACCGTCTCTGCCACTCATTCTATCGTGGTAATAGCAGCACTACAAGACCAGGAAGAGATCCTCTCACTTAAAGCGATAATCGATCGCGAAGACATCCCCGCAACCGCACTGGCTCGATGGTGCAAGCAACATGGCTTTCTCATGCTACCTGCATCATCCCGAGAGGGTGCCGCCTACCTCTTCTCGAATCGTGTCCTGCGAAGTGGCGCCGTGGCGCTGCAACAGATCATGCAGCTCTTGGAAGCGGGCAATCCGATACCCGTTGTACCAGATAACCCAATTTATAACGATTTGGAAATTTTAGTAAAAATAAATGAATCAGTCAGACTTAAAGATTTAAAATCTTTTTTACACCGATATGATTATGCAGCAGTCATGCCATCAGGTGAGATTACAGCCACAGTTAACATAGGTGAAGATGTTTATATTTTGGATATTGGTCAGATTTATGAAGTGAACAAAGCAATGTTTCCTTCGGAAGAGCAATCTGTGCCGGAGGGCAAGGTCCGCAATCGACAGAAGGATACTCCAGAAAACACTTTGGATAGTACATGGGTAATCCACTTCATGGGGTTGATACCGCTTTCAGACAAAGAACGCAACGAAGTGCTGACAGAAGCGTTGATGCTACAAAGACAGTTCATCGAGAAAGAAGAACAGATGTATAAGCAATCTATTCAGTCGTTGATCCGTCAGATGGAACAGAGGCTCCACGAGCGTGAATCGCTTGAGGCGGGTCGCTGGTATTCGATGGACGAGCTTCCCCAACGATGGCAAGTTCTCCTTGGTCAAGCGCTGGCAGAGAGGGGAGTCACTCAAGCAAATATGGCAAATGCCCAGGTGCGATTTTCAGTCGCGCCGGGTCTCCAATTCTTGCTCAAGAAAGGGGAGCAGCGCCATGTGTTGGGCTTTCGTTTGAGCGAGCCGCGCGTGTTCACTTATACGCTCAACTCATCAAAGCCCTAACTTTTTGGCTGGCAGGGGGTTCAGCCCATTTCAGGTAGCCCCACGCGCTGGAGAGAGGTTTCTAAATAACGCAGGTGATGCTCCAGACTCAGGCATTCGCGAAGCTCCTCCTCGCTAAGGTACTGGCGCACTTCGGTGTCATGCAACAGAGCGTCCAGAAAGGGGATTCCTTCGTCCCACACACGCGCCGCGTTGCGCTGCACCAGCCGATAGGCATGCTCGCGTGAAAGCCCCTTGCGAATGAGCGCCAGCATCACATGCTCGCTATAAGGCAGCCCATGCAACAGCTCCAGATTGCGCCGCATCTGCTCCGGGAACACCACCAGCCCTTTCAGAATCGCGGTGAACTTCTTCAGCATCCAGTGGACGAGCGTGCAGGTATCGGGCAGAGCGATACGCTCCACGCTGGAGTTGGTCAGGTCGCGTTCGTGCCAAGTGCAGACGCTTTCCAACATTGCCAGCAGGTTGCCCCGCACGATACGCGCCAGCCCGCTGATCGTCTCGCAGTTCCACGGGTTGCGCTTGTGGGGCATAGCGGAGGAACCTGTCTGCCCCTGTGCGAAAGGTTCCTGCACCTCGCGAATTTCGGTGCGTTGCAGATTGCGGATTTCGGTGGCAAACTTCTCCAGCGAGGCAGCCAGCACGGCAAGGTGCGCCATCAGCGTGGCATGACGGTCGCGGGCAACGATTTGGGTAGCTGCTGGGTCAGGCTTCAGACCAAGCTTGGCGCAGACATACTCTTCCACACGCGGGTCGATATTCGCGTGGATGCCAACCGCGCCTGCAATTTTGCCTACGGCAATCTCCTCCAGAGCGTGTTGTAAGCGTTCGTGATGACGCGCCATCTCCGCATACCAGCCCAGTAACTTGAACCCGAAGGTGATGGGTTCCGCGTGAATGCCGTGCGTGCGCCCAATCATTGGGGTGTGCAAATGCTCCCGCGCCAGTCGCGCGATTTCATGCTGCAACGCCTCACACGCCTCCAGAATGAGTTGCACCGATCGCTTCAAGCGCAGGGCAAGCGCAGTGTCCACGATATCATAGGAGGTCACCCCGAAGTGGATCCAGCGTCCCGCCTCGCCCACATTCTCCGCCAGATTCAGCACGAACGCCATCACATCATGGCGTGTAATCTGCTCCAGCTCGGCGATGCGCTCGATATCGAACCGCGCCTTTTCACGAATGGCACGGGCTGCATCCTGCGGGATGTAGCCATAGTGCGCCAGCCCCTCACAGATGGCAACCTCGACCTCCATCCATGTGCGGTACTTGTTCTCCTCGCTCCAGATTTCCCGCATCTCGGGTGTTGTATATCGCTCGATCATGACGAGATAGAGTATAGCACAGAGCATGATCCCTCTCTCCCCGCTGGGAAGAAGGTTATGGTAAGGAGCAATAAACAGGTCAAAAGGTATAATCAGTGCGCAGGGAGGTTGCGACCATGGGACGAAGTGTGCCTGTTTCCTTATGGATTGGGCTGGCGGTATTTTGGATGTTCATCGTTCCAATGAAGGGATGGAGCCGCGTGCAGGAGGTGGACCCGCCGCGCATCCCTGCTAAAAAGTTGAGCAAACCGCCCGTGATCGACGGGGTAATCCATCCTGACGAGTGGAGCGAGGCATTGGTCATTCGTGATTTCTGGTTCCCCACACGCCAGCAGAAGGGTGAGTTTCCCACCGTTGCTTACCTGGGCTACACGGCGGACGCCATCTATGTCGCCTTTGAGTGTGAAGACCCTGAACCCGACAAGATCCGGGCCCAGGAGACCAAGCGCGGCGGCACGATGGAAAACGACGATGTGGTCTCAGTGCTAATTGAACCGCAGAACAAGCGTCTGGAACCCTACTGGTTCGAAGTGAACCCACTGGGCACGCAGTTAGAGAACATTCCCGGCGGCAGCACCGAGAACATTCGTTGGCGGGGTGATTGGGAAGCAAAAGCGCGTATTCACGAGAAGGGCTGGAGCGCGGAGTTCCGCATCCCGTTCCGCATCCTGCGCTACCCCTCCAGGCAGCGGCAGTTCGGCATCGCACTGGTACGCTCCATTCCGCGCCGCCAGGAGCTTTATGTGTTCCCCAATATGGGGGCTTACTTCGACGAGAAGCGCCACACGGTGTGGGACGGCATAGAACCGCCTGCACAGCGACGCCCAATCGTGCTCTTGCCCTACTGGCTGGGCGATGCGAATGGCTCGGAGCGTGCCACACGCGGCGGGCTGGATATCAAATATGTATCGGAGGGGGGACAGACGGCTCTGCTGACCCTGAATCCCGACTTTGAGAACATCGCAGCGGATGTGGCGAGCGTGGACTTCTCCTACACCGAGAAGGTGCTTGCCGAAACGCGCCCCTTCTTTCAAGAAGGCAGTGGTTTCCTGCCACCTCGGGCCGTGTTCTACTCAGTGCGCGTGCAGGAGCTGAACGGCGGGTTGAAAGCATTCGGCACCGCAGGCAACTGGTCGTATGGAGTGCTGGGCGGCGAATATGAGGCGCAAAATATCAAGCGTCAACTGCTGACAGGGCGGCTGCGCTATCAGGTCGCGCCGCGCTCCTTCGTGGGGGTGCTCGGGTTGAGCAATCGGCGCGGCGGCGTGGATGAGCAGATGTGGGGCGGTGAGTTAGACCTGAGGCGCATCACCAACGAAGGGGAGTGGCGACTCGTTGGACTGCATACCCGTTTACAGGGCGACCGAGAGGGGCACTATACCCTGGCACGAATCGAGCGGGGCGCGCCCGACCGCCGACTCAGCTGGTACCTTCAGTGGACAGACATCTCGCCCGATTATCGCCCGCGTCTCGCCTTCGTGCCCGAACGCGGCTGGCGAGGCACGGAGATAACCACCTACTATACCGACCGACCTGAGCGAGGAGCGTTTCTTTACTTGGCTATGCGCATCACGGGCAAATCGCGCCAACTATATGAAGGAGGCGTGCTGGATGAAGGCATCAGCATTGGCAGCGAAGGGCTGTTGAAAAATTACATGAGTGTCGGGTTTCAGCTCGATTACCTGCGTCGCCCACCCAATATTGACCGTACAGTGGCATTCCTTGTACGCTGGAACACGCTGGACCTCTATCGCAACGGAATGCTCTATATGATTACGGGTGAGCAAAACGGCGGGCGTAGCTTCTATATCGCGCTGAATCAGAAGCTGGAGCTGGCGCCGCGTCTGCGACTGGGCATCGATCTGGAGCAACTACATATTGACTACCCCGACACCCCAGACGATGACCGCTCGCGCCAAGCCATCATCACGCTCAACTATGAAATCACCCCGGAGCGGGCAATCGGGGGGCGTCTGGTGGTCAATCACATCGAATCGGGCGGAGAAGTCAGCACCACACGCAACTTCTACCTGACCTATCTGCAGCGGGTGCGACGAGGCTTCGACCTCTACCTCATTTATGGCTTACCAAACGCCAGCCGTACCCAGAACCGCCTCGCGGTCAAAATCGTGACGCCGATGGAGTGGTAAGCGTGTGCGACTCACTTCTGGGAGCCGAACTTCTCTTGCCAGCGCTGGCGGATTGCCTGATGGAGCCGCTCGCGGAACGGAAGGGGCATCTCAAACACCAGTTCCCCCTCCCGATAGAGGGCGATTGTGCGGCGCAGGGTGTCGACCACCACCTGACAGCGTGGACACTGCGCCATATGGCGCTCGAACAGTTCACACATCTGCGGGTCTATCTCCCCGTCGATGTAGTCGCCCAAGATACGCAACAGCTGTTCACATCTCATCGCCAGTCTCTCACTATTCGCTGATCAGTTGTTGCGACGCATCTGCGCCAAATATTTGGGTAAGCTTCTCGCGAAGCATCAGACGCGCCCGCAATAGTCTCACCTTCACATTCGCCTCGCTGATACCGAGTGCTTCCGCTGTCTCGCGCGTCGAAAGTTGCTCCACATCCCGCAGCCAGAAGACCGCCCGATACTTTTCGGGCAACTCGCTCAGCGCCTGCTCGATAATGCGCATCGTCTCTTTGCGCTGGAGCAGCGCTTCAGGACTGTCGCGCCAGTCGGCAATCAGTTCAGGGTGCGGGATATGCTCCTCGTCCTCCTCTGCTCCTTCATTCAGGAGCGCCTCCAGCGACTGAGTCGGCATCCGCCGCCGCTTTTCCAGCACGCGATACGCCAGGCGGGTCGCGATCTGCTTCAACCATGCGCCGAACCGCTCGCCATCACGCAGCTCCTGCAGGTGCTCCAGCGCGGTCAGAAAAGCGTCCTGCACCACATCGGCTGCATCCTCGTCGTGCCGAACAATCTGCTTGGCTAAGGTCCAGACCCGATTCTCGTGACGACTCACCAGGGCTTCAAACGCGCTTAGGTCGCCCGCTCTGGCACGCTCCACCAGCTCGGCGTCACTTTGCTCAACCGCTCCCCACATCACGATTATAGTACCCGCTTCAAGGCGACTCCTTCGGGAAGTCGCGTGCCGTCCAGTCAATCCATGAGCCGGGATAGATTTGCACCTGGGGCAGCTGCAACACATGGCGCAGGGTGAACCAGAGCTGGCTCGCCTCCCGCCCGCTGGTGCAATACGCAACAATCGGTCTTTGCGGATCGATGCCCAGCGCCTGCAGGCGTGCCATCAGTTCCTCTTTCGGACGCCATGTGAAGCCTTTTTCGCCCTGCTGTAGATTCTCGCGCAGGAAGGCATTCCGTGCGGTGGGAATGTGCCCTTTTGCGAATATCTGAGGCGACCGCGCATCCAGAATCTGCGCCTTGCCCTGCTGGACCCACTGCCAGACCTGAGTCGCGTCTACCTGCAGTGTGGGGTCGACACGCGGGGTAAAGTGCGCAGACGATAGGCGCGGAATCTGCTGACTGAGGGCACGCCCTTCCGCCTGCCATTTCTCAAATCCGCCATCCAGCACCCCGATACTCTTATGTCCCAGCCACTCCAGCACGAAGGCGATGTAGGTCGCATGAGCGAAAAAGTCGCCCTCTGCGCTGCTGGAATAGACCACTACCGTGTGCTGGTTGCCGATACCGATCGCACCCAGAATCTCTGCTAATCGCTTCGGGGGCAGCAGCTGCGCGGGGATACCCCCGCGCGCGATGCGCAGCGTCTCGGTGTTAAGATAGATCGCGCTTGGGATATGCCCCTGCAAATAGGCAGAGAGAGTGGGACGGGCATCGACAATGCGCAGACGCGAATCGTTCAGATGAGCCGCAAGCCACTCGGTAGAGACCAGTGTCGGCCGGGAAAGCAGGGGTTCCGTTCCAAACGCGATAAGCAGTCCAGCCGCGGCTAATGCTATAATCAGAGTAAGCCGTCGCATCGCGATGCCCTCCCTATCAGCCAGTTCGACGCACATAGTGCGCATAGACCGTTTGCCCATCGAGCGACAAAGTCTCCTGGGCGACCAGCTCCACATTTTTGGCGATTTGCACCCAGCCCTTGAAGTCATTTACCGAGCCAGGATCGGTCGCCAGCACGCGCAACACCTGCCCTGCCTGCAGCTCATTAATCGCTTGGCGCGCCTTCACCACAGGCATCGGGCACTTCGCGCCTCGCACATCCAGTTCTCGATCAAATGTTAAGCTCATCGCTTGCATCACCTCCTGTCGCTTAAGAGCCACACCATCGGCTGGAGGTTACAAACGGTTTATGGACGCCTTACCAGTGCGAACAGGTGTTCTACCTTTCACCATAGCGCACATTTTGTAACCTTTGCACACCGACTGCACTCTTCTCTTTATAGAGACGCTTTTGCAAAGAGGAAGGCATCCACACAATCTGGTGAGGAGGTGTTGCAAACTATGCAAGCGATGGATCAAGCGACGATTCGTGTGAACGACCAAGGGGCAGTTTCGCTACCCCAGAGCCTGGAGGAGCGTGTGGCTCGACTGGAGGCACAACTCCAGCAAATTCGTGAAGAGCTACCCGATAACCGAGTTAGTATTATCGTGTTCAGTGGTGACCTGGATCGCGTACTGCCTGCCTTCATCAGCGCGACGGGTGCCGCCGCGGCGGGGATGGAGGCAAGCCTTTTCTTCACCTTCTGGGGCTTAAACGCACTGAAAAAGCGCCGCGACCTTTCGGGCAAAAGCTTCATGGAAAAGATATTTGCCCTGATGACGCCCGCTGGCACTCAATCGCTGGGTGTGAGCAAGATGAACTTTTTCGGCATCGGGGCAAAGATGTTGCGGGCAATGATGAAGCAGAAGCAGGTCGCCTCGCTGGAAGAGCTGGTGGAAATGGCACGTGAGATGGGCGTGCGCATCATCGCCTGCCAGATGAGCATGGATGTGATGGGCATAACCCAGCAGGAACTGTGGGACGGCATCGAGGTCGGCGGAGTGGCTGCCTTCCTCGCCGACGCCACCAAAAGCAAAATCACCATGTTTATCTGATTCAATCGTAACCCAGTGCGCCACAGCACGCTCTGTAAGAGATGGAACACCAAAAACGAGACAGGAGGGATGAACAATGATAACTGCCCAAAAGACTGCCATAGCGGCTGATGAGCTGCATCGGATGTTGAGCAGCGGTGCCGACTTCGTGTTGCTCGATGTGCGCAACGATGACGAGTTCGCCCGTTGGCGCATCGAGGGGTGCACACCGTTCGAGACAATTCACATTCCATATTTCAATTTCCTCGAGGACACGGAGGCAAACATTGCCCGTGTGCCGAAGGACCGGCTGATTGTGGTGGTGTGCGCGAAGGGTGGCGCCTCTGATTATGTAGCCGAAATGTTGCGCGAGCATGGCTATCGTGCGATCAACCTTGAAGGTGGCATGATCGCCTGGAGCAACTACTACTTTGTCACCACTATTCCCAACACAGGAACTGATCTGACCATCTATCAGCTAATCCGCGTGGCACGGGGCGACCTTGCCTATGTGATCGCCAGCCGCGGCGAGGCAGTGCTTATCGACCCGACACGCCACCTCGATGAGTATTTATCGCTCATCGAGCGTGAGGAATTGAAAGCGGTGGCAATCTTTGATACCCACGCGCATGCCGACCATATCAGCGGCGGTCCGGCACTGGCGAAGCAGCTGGGCGTGCCCTACTTCCTACACCCCTACGATGGCATACATCCTATCGACATGTTGCCCGCTACTATAGAGTATGAGTATCTGAAGGATAACTTCACCTTCCGCTTTGGCGAGGCAACCCTGAAGGGGATCCACATTCCGGGGCATACGCTGGGCAACATGGCGTTCCTCGTGAATGACCGCTACCTGTTCACGGGCGATTCAATCTTTATTCGCTCGGTGGCGCGTCCCGATCTGGGTGGTCGGGGTGAAGAATGGGCGCCGTTGCACTACGACTCGCTCTATAATAAGCTGCTCACGCTACCTGACGAAACCATTGTGCTGCCGGCACACTCTGCCCAGCCCAGCGAGGCACAGCCCGATGGCAGCTTCTGGGACACGCTGGGCAACATCAAGCGCAACAACCCACGCGAATACATGGCAGAGAGCAAGGAGGCGTTTGCCCGATTCCTGCTGGAAACTCTGCCTGTATTTCCACCCCAGTATGTGGACATCAAGCGGGTGAACGCCGGGCTGTTGCAGCCTGACGAAGAGAAGGCGAACGAGCTGGAGCTGGGCAAGAATGTGTGTGCCTTAGCGAACGCCTATAACGAAGAGCAATAAGGCAAGGATCACCGCATGTTGAAAAAGCTGCTTTACATCCTGTCGTTGGTTGTGGCGTTATGGAGCCTTCTGGCGGCAGTGCAGTCGCGCCTACAGCCTTCGGGCAATGCCTGCGCGACACCCGCCTGCCAAGGCTCCTATTACTAGGAGTCGCCCCTGCTCAAGTAGGGATCGACCTGTGTGTCTGTCCTATCCACCTCGACGCCGTCGCTTGATCTCCAGCAGACGGCTGGTCGTGTCGCCTTCGGAGGCAGGAGATGCCGTGCCGGGGGAAGTTGGGGAGGCACTGCCCGCGGAGGGAGCAGTTTCGGGCGGATGGGAAGGGGCTGTCGGAGACGCGACCGAAACAGGAATACCAGGGGGACGCCCCCCCGATTCGGCAGCCACAGTGGTCGTGGCGCGTACCTTACCTTTTACATTCAGCAGGCGTGCGGTCGCCACAGGTTGGGGGGCACGGTGTGGCAATCGGCGCCCACGCAACCACCGCCCTGCATGACCCAACAGCGCGAACGCCTCCCCCACAGGCAGCGCAACGCGCCGCAGCGTGATATCGAGCAGCAACAGCATCAGCGCCAGCCAAAGGCACAGACGCCACAGGTCAGACACCGACGCGCCCCGCTTCGCCACAGGGCGAAACGCCTGCGACGGCTCCGGGTTCAGCTTACCCCCTGTGATTTCCGCGATGCGCGTCAGCAGAGGCAAATTGGCGCGGCTGAAACGATATTCAGGGGGGTAGGGCAGCGCGTAGCCGCGCGTGGCAGTGCGAATCGTGCCATCAGGCTGCTTCTCCACCACCGTCAACAAATAGTCGCCTACCTCGCGCAGGGGAAACCGTCCCGTGTAGCGCCCCGGTGCCTCCTGCTGCAGCGTGATAGTCTGTCCCTCGCCGTTGGGGAAACTCACCCGCACCTCCGGCTGCAAAAAGTTGATCGGTTCGCCCTCGGGCGTGAACGCCTGCATCTCCACAACTGCTTGACCCCCTTCGTGGCGCACCGTAATCTGATAATCCTGACGGCTACTTTTGCGCAGGATGGAGCGGGTGACCTGCGTCCAGAACGGCGCAAACTCGCTCCAGCTGACCCAGCGCTGCGCCCATTTTGGCTTCGCATCGGAAGTAAACGCCAGCGAAGTGCCCAGTCCGTACTGCCACACAGCAAGCAACGGATCGTTCTTGTGCGTGCGCAGAAGGGTGCGTGCCAAAGGACGATCCGAGGTTAAATCGTACGCGAGCAGAGGGGGGGTAGTGTTCCAGTTGATCCCTTCAAGCATCTCGTCGCTGCCTGTGATTTTGGGGAAGAACGCGCCTTCTTCGATGGCAGAACGAGTCATCACGCGCACATCCGCGGTGAACAGGCGGGGCAGGTCACGCGCGCGGGTGGTCAAATAAAAGTTTCCGCCCGCCACCTTTGCAAGTTGTTGTAGAAAACCTACATCTTTGCCCGTGCCCAGCGAGACGACCGACATCGTGACACCCTGCGCCCGCAGGTGGCGGGCAATCTCAAAGCAACCCTCCTGCTCGTCACAATCGTCCCCATCTGCCAGCAAGATGACATGCTTCACGCGAGTATTTTGCGCCAGCATCGCCTGCGCGGCGAACTCCAGCGACGGTCGGCAGTAGATGCCACCACCGCCGGCATAGATGCGTGAAATCTGGTCGATCGCGCGATCTTTACGGCTGGCAGGCTGAATCGGCGCGAGCCAATCGACCCCCGTGCCACTAACAATCACACCGAACTGATCCATCGGGCGCAGCATCTTGAGCGTCTGGATCGCCGCATGCCCCGCCAGCTGCACCTTCGGGATGCCATCCTCGGGCACCTCCATGCTGCCCGATATATCGATGATAATCACTACCGTCGCGGCGGGAAACACTTTGCGCTGGCGTACATTGAGATCGACCGGTAATATCTCCGCGATGGGTGTCTCGTAGTAGCCGCCAGCAGGAAGGAGTTCTCACCGCCAATCATCGCGAAACCGATGCCCGTGTCGCGCACCGCGCTTTGAAGGGTGAGCATCTGCTGAGGCGATAACGCAACGGCGGGGAAATCATGAAAAAGGATGGCATCGTAGCCCTGCAGCTCGTCGGCGCGCGCGGGAAAGGTGGTCGGCGTGGCGCGCACCACCTCCAGATTGTTCGCTTTCAGCGCGCGTTCCAGCGAGTGAGTCGGGTCGGGCGTGCCTTCCGCCAGCAACACACGCGGCTTGCCCCGTACCTGCACAAAAGCGCGCCCCACATTATTGCGCGGGTCCTCATCCGGCTGCACCTCCAGAGTGGCGCGATACCGATTGAACCCCTCCTTCTCGGTGCGGATAGGCACGATCACCACATTTTTGCCTGGCGTGAGGGATACGGGCACACTTTTGACAGGCTCACCGTCGCGGTCAATGTGCAGCACGCCGCTCGCATGCTTACGCGCATCAATCACCACGCGCAAGTTGAACGGCTCACCGATTTTGACCTCGCTCGGCGACTGCATCTCCAGCACCAGCGTTTCCGATTCGGGGGTTGAGGAGGCGAGCTGCACGGTATCGATCTCGATACCTTCGGTAGCGGCGACGGCGGCAGCGTCCTGTGCGTTGCCTTCTGTCTCGTTACCGTCAGACAGCAGCACAATGCGTTTATCCTTCCCATCCGGGAACAACGCGCTGGCAAGACGGATCGCGGCGGCAATGTTCGTGCCCTGACGATCGGGCGCAGACAGCACGGAAGGCAACTCACGAGTGTTCATCGGCACAAAATCGATCAGGGCATCGCGACCAAACACGACGAGAGCCGTCTGATCCTCCTCACCGATAGCTTTCAGCGACTGCTGAATATAAGCGCGTGCTGCCTGCTTGCCTTTGTCAGGAATGCTGTCGGAGACATCCAGCAGAAAGATGGTGCAAATACCCTGATTCTGGCGCACTGCTTGCAACCCGGCGAGCGCCAGCACGATCAGAAGCACCACAAGCGAACGCAGCACCAGCACGACCCGCTTGCGTGCGCGACTGATGCCGAGCATGCGTCGCCCGCTCCACCACACCCCCGCAACCAGCACGGGGAGCAACAGCAGATAGCCCGGCTCCACGAACCGCATCGAAAAGGTATTGTACCTCTCCTCAATTCGCTTCAAGGTATACTGCCATCGGAATGGCAAGCCGATTGACCTTTCTGGGCGCGGCAGGCACGGTGACAGGCAGCAAATACCTGCTGGAAGTGGATGGCACACGCTACCTAATCGATTGCGGGCTGTTTCAGGGCGAGCGAGAATGGAAAGAACGCAACTGGGAGCCGTTTGCGGTGGAGCCTGCCTCCATTGATGCAGTCTTGCTCACCCATGCGCACCTGGATCATTCGGGCTACCTGCCACGCCTGGTGCAACAGGGTTTTGCTGGGCCCATTTACGCGACGGAAGCCACCTGCGCCTTGCTCAAGATTCTGTTGTTGGATGCCGCGCACCTGCAGGAACAGGATGCTGAGTACGCCAATCGCAAGGGCTACAGTCGCCACCGACCCGCGCTGCCACTCTACACGGTAGAAGACGCCGAAGCAACACTGGCTCTGCTCAAGCCTGTCGAGTTCCACACTATGCTGGAGCTGGAGGGTATCCGTGCCTTCTGGTTCCCAATGGGGCATATCCTTGGCTCAAGCGCCATCGAAATCCAACTCCATTCAGGCAGGCGCGTTCTGTTTTCTGGCGATATCGGTCGCTATGAGGACCCCCTTATGCGTCCGCCGACCGAGTATCTCGGTGCGGAGGTAATCTTGATGGAGTCGACCTACGGTGACCGACTGCACGGCACGGTACCTCCCGATCAAACGCTGCTTGAAGCGATTGGACATATTTTGCACACGCATGGTGTGCTGCTTATCCCCGCCTTTGCGGTGGGGCGTACGCAACAGGTGCTGCACTATATTCGCACGCTGCAGGAAGCCGAACGCATCCCGGCACTCCCCGTATTCGTGGACAGTCCGATGGCGCAGGATGTGACCTCACTGTACTGCCGATTTCAGGACGACCTGAATCTTGAAACCAGTCCGGGCGGCGATTGCGAGGGGCGACTACCGCTCTATTGCTATCACACGAACTTTGTGCAATCGGTTGCTCAGTCGAAAGCATTGAACACGCGCAAAGGACCAATGATTATCGTGGCAGGAAGCGGAATGTGCACAGGTGGACGAATCCTGCACCACCTTAAGTGGCGTCTGCCCGATCCAGCGAATGCGGTGCTCTTCGTGGGTTTTCAGGCGCAGGGCACGCGCGGGCGAATGTTGCTGGAAGGCGCATCGGAGATCACTATTCACGGAGAATCTGTTCAGGTTAAAGCCAGAATCTTGGAAACAAGCGCACTTTCTGCCCATGCGGACCAGCACGATTTAATGCGCTGGGTACAGGCAATTCGTGAATCCCCACAGACGCTCTATCTGGTGCATGGAGAGGACACCCCACGCAACACCTTACAAGAGCTGATAACCCAAAAGCTCGGTTGGCAGGTTCGCATGCCCGCCTACCAGGAACAGGTCCCTCTGTAGAATCAGGGTACAATTGAGAGCGTGCGGCGTGAGATTGAAAATAGTCTGGCAGAGACCTATCGTCGCTTGACCCTGATTAGTGCGGCGGTGATGCTCATCGGCTGGCTGTGGCACCTGTGGAGGCACGACGCTCAGAGCAGTTTAATCACGCTGGGTATTGGAATGTTGCTGTTGACCCCGCTGCTCGCACTCTTGCATCTGGCGTATCTGACACGACACACCGATCAACTCGCTGCGCGCTACAGCCTAATCGCCATCGCACTGGTCGGGCTGGCACTCATCGTTGGACTGCTGACGGGGGGTGAGCGATGACTTCTCTGGATGCCCTTGTGCGCGACCTGGAGCCTATCGTGGGGGCAGAGGCAGTGATTACCGACCCCACGCAACTGGCGACCTACGATTGCGACGCCTACACCATCGAAAAGGCGTTGCCCACAGTAGTGGTGCTGCCCCAGACGACAGACCAGGTGGCACAGGTGATGCGCTATGCGAATCGGGTCGGATTGCCCGTGGTGCCGCGTGGAGCGGGCACGGGACTATCGGGGGGCGCGCTCGCGGTGAATGGCGGTATCGTGATCGCCACCACCCGCATGACGCGCATCCTGTGGGTGGATGTGCGCAACCGACGCTTGCGAGCGCAGGCAGGTGCGGTTAACGTCCAGCTCACAAAAGCTGTCCAGCATGCCAGGCTCCACTTCGCGCCCGACCCCTCCTCACAGGGCGCATGTACCATTGGGGGCAATGTCGCCGAGAACTCTGGCGGACCCCATACCCTCAAGTATGGCGTGACAGTGAACCATGTGACGGGGCTTCAGGTGGTGCTGCCCGACGGCGAGGTGCTGGAGCTGGGCGGGGTGGAAGATGAACCGTTCGGCTACAATTGGGTCGGCTTGATGGTGGGCAGTGAAGGCACGCTCGCGCTCATCACCGAGGTCACCGCGCGCCTGACACCGCTGCCCCAGAGTGTGCGCACCCTGTTAGCCGTGTTTGAAACACTGGAAGACGCCACGCAGACCGTGTCCGATATCATCGCGACAGGCATCATCCCCGCTGCGCTGGAGCTAATGGATGCGCTGACACTACAGGCAGTGGAGGCAGCGTTTGGCTACGGCTTCCCACTGGATGCGGAGGCAGTGCTGCTGATCGAACTGGACGGACTGGAGGTGGAGCTGGACACGGAGCGCGAGCGAGTGGAAGCCATCTGCACGCGCAATCGGGCACGCGAGGTACGACGCGCCCAGACCCCGCAGGAACGCGCAAAGCTGTGGGCTGCACGCAAAAAAGCCATCGGCGCGCTCGGACGACTCGCCCCCTCATGCGTCACACAGGACGGCGTGATACCCCGCTCCAAACTACCCCAAGTGCTGCGGGAAGCGTTCCAAATCGCTGCCCACTATCAGCTCCAACTTGCCAATGTGTTCCATGCAGGCGACGGTAATTTGCATCCCGTGCTGCTGTTTGATGATGCCGACCCTGTCCAAGTGGCACGCGTAGTGGAAGCAGGGGAAGCCATCTTAGAACTGTGCCTGCGCGAGGGCGGCAGCCTGACCGGTGAACACGGAATCGGGGTGGAAAAATGCGCCCTGATGCACCACATGTTTAGCACAAGCGATCTGGACACCATGAAGCGTATCAAAGCGATTTTTAATCCGCACGATACGCTCAACCCCGAAAAAATGTTCCCAGACACCCGCTACTGCTACGAAAGCAAAAAACGATTGCGACGCGCCGTAGTGGGGCTATAGCCCTGGTGGAGCGGTGGTAGCAACCCTGCAGCCTCCTGTCCCCTAACGGACGAAAAAGGGTATACTTTACTAAATTGTAGAAGGGGGCGGTTTGGCAATGGTCTATTCGGCAAAATTCTCGGTGCAGACGCAGGGCAACGATGACATGCTCGACATTACAGGGCAAGTAGAGCAAGCACTGCTGCAAAGCGGCTTACTTAACGGCATCGCAACGGTGTTCGTGGTCGGCTCCACGGCTGCCGTGACCACCATCGAGTACGAGCCTGGCTTACAGCAGGACATGGCACAGGTAATGGAACGCATCGCCCCGCGCGATGCATTCTATGCGCATGAAGCGCGCTGGAAAGATGATAACGGACACTCGCATATCCGCGCCTCGATCCTGGGGCCCTCGCTCACTGTGCCCTTTGTCAACGGGCAGCTGGTAATCGGCACCTGGCAACAGATTGTGCTGGTCGATTTCGACACGCGCCCCCGCAACCGCACGGTGCATGTGCAAATTATTGGGGAATAACTCCCAAACCCCTCCAGTCGCGAATCACCTACCTGAAGGCGTTCGGAAGCGGAAGGAGATCAGCAATGAAACTGCACCTTCGCAGGGAATATGCCCAGCGCGTGCTGCAGGAAAGCGAGGTAGACCCAAACCCAATTCGCCAACTGCAGCGCTGGCTGCAGGAGGCCATCGAAGCGCAAGTAGTGGAGCCCCATGCGATGTGCCTTGCTACCGTGGACGCGCAGGGGCATCCCGATGCGCGGTTCGTGCTGCTGCGCGAGCTGGACGAGCGTGGGCTGGTGTTCTACACCAACGCCAACAGCTCAAAAGGGCGGCAGCTCAGCCAGAATCCATATGTCACTGTGGTGTTCTGGTGGGGAGAACTGGAACGACAGGTGCGCATACAAGGTGTGGCGGAACCGGTGAGCGATGCCGAGGCGAATGCCTATTTTGCCACTCGCCCGCGCGGGCATCAACTGGCGGCGTGGGCTTCCCCACAGAGCGAAGTGATCCCCAATCGACACTGGTTGGAGGCGCGGATGGCGGAGTTAGAACGCCAATACGAAGGGCTTCCCGTGCCCCGACCGCCCTACTGGCTCGGCTACCGTATTGTGCCTCATACTTTCGAGTTCTGGCAAGGACGCCCCAACCGACTGCACGACCGCCTGCGCTACACACGCCAGCCCGACGGAACATGGAAAATCGAACGACTCGCGCCTTAAGCGGGTACAATCCCTCGAGGGAGACACGATGGCAACCATCACACGCGAGCAAGTACTGGATACCCTTCGGAATATTATCGACCCGGACCTGCATCGGGATATTGTCTCGCTGGGGTTCGTCAAAGAGGTGGCCATTTGCGACGGGGCGGTCAAGGTGGTCATCGAGTTGACCACGCCGGCGTGCCCCGTGCGCGACCAGATGAAGGCACAAGCCGAGACGCTGCTGCGTGCGCTGCCCGGCGTCTCCACCGTGAATGTGGAGATGACCGCGCAAGTACGCCAGCGCGCGATGGCACCAGAGGACATTCTGCCAGGAGTGAAACATATCGTGGCAATCGCGAGCGGCAAGGGTGGCGTGGGGAAGTCCACCGTCGCAGTCAACCTGGCGATTGCCCTCTCAGAGACAGGTGCCAAAGTGGGTTTGTTAGACGCCGATGTGTACGGTCCAAGCATCCCCAAAATGCTCGGCTGCCAGCACGAGAAACCCCTTGTCGACGCACAGCAGATTATCCCCATTCGTCGCTATGGGCTGTCGATTATGTCGCTGGGCTTCCTGCTGGAGGAGGATCAGGCGGCAATGTGGCGCGGCCCAATTGTGGCGGGCACCGTGCGCCAGCTCTTTGTGGATGTGCGCTGGGGCGAACTGGACTATCTTATCGTCGACCTGCCCCCAGGCACCGGCGACGCGCCCATGACCACGGCGCAGCTGGTGCCCCTGACCGGCGTGGCTATCGTCATGACATCCCAAGAGGTGGCAGCCACTATTGCCGGCAAATCGGTCGCGCTCTTCCGCCGACTGAACGCGCCCATTCTGGGCGTAATCGAGAACATGGGCGAGTTTGTCTGCCCGCACTGTGGAGAGCGCACCCTTATCTTTCCCGGACCAGGCGCACGGCGGTTCGCCGAACGGCTCGGCGTGCCCTTTTTGGGCACCATCCCACTGGACCCCATCGTGAGCCTGTCCAGCGATGAGGGCAAACCCGCTATTCTGGCGGCACCCGATTCAGCGCAGGCACAGGCGTTCCGTCAAATCGCAGGCAGACTGGCAGCCGAAATCAGCATCGCCAGCATGCGGTAGGTACCTCCCTGAGGAGAGAAGCTTCAGACGGAAGGGTTCAGCCAGGTTCATGGTATACTTCCGAGCAGCAATGGCAGAATTGACACGCACACTGGTCCTTGTGAAGCCCGATGGGGTGCAGCGCGGGCTGGTTGGCGAGATTATCGCCCGATTCGAACGGCGGGGCATCCGTATCGTGGGGCTGAAAATGGTGCAGCCCACGCGCGAGCTGGCAGAGCGCCACTACGCCGTGCACCGC
>ENA-ORXB01000996-ORXB01000996.1-sediment-metagenome-genome-assembly--contig:-NODE-996-length-40891-cov-57.546381_pt1 | contig 40891 bp, 51 predicted proteins | sample MGYA00237863_ERZ511475 | MGnify/ENA primary metagenome ERZ511475 (study PRJEB26305, sample SAMN06343858) | sediment metagenome | isolation source: hot spring sediment | place: Canada: British Columbia... | reverse complement strand
CCTCCTTGGGACTACAGGCGCTGGATATCTACGAGGCTTCAATGGGGCCGCGATCATTCGATCGCGGAAATCTCGCGGCCCTCGAAGAAGCTTTTGATTACCTTGCCGCGCTTCAATGGGGCCGTGATCATTCGATCGCGGAAAACTTGCGGCGCAACCGTTCTTCCGCGAGCCTAGCCTCTTCCGGTGTGGCCTCTCTTCCGGTGTAAGTGCACCACAGCGAGTATCCGTCGCGCGGGTCTCGCTGCAATGCGACCACCAGCTTGTCCAGCTCTCCCGGCGTGACAACGTACCACCTGTCCACCTCTTCCGCAAGATAGGCGTAAGAGTCGGGCGATATCTGGACTGCGTCGAGATAATCTATTGCTTCCTTCCTGGTATTGACTTTTCCGTTCATCGTGTTCCCTCCTTATCTAATCGCAAAAAGATTACCACTATCGTAGCTACGGATCTCTCTTTGTTGAGTTGGCGACCAAAACTCATGTACTTCGAGTTGGTAGCCAAGTCTCATCGCCAACGACAGCAGATAGAGCACATCGTTGTGCCGCGCCTCGTGGTCTTCGGCGCAGCACAGATAGCGCGCGTCGTGCAGCACTCTGCTGCCGTCTTTCAGAACCACTCGCACCCACTTTTCCATTGGCTGGTGGTCCGGCATTTGCCTCCTCCTTTCTTGCGCGCATGATACCACACGACCCGGATTTGTCAAGACGAAAATTTGGCGAAGGCGAAGGCAAAGATAAGGCGAAGGCGAAGGCGAAGATTAGGCGAAGGAAATCTGCTGCAGCGAAAATTTGGCGAAGGCGAATGTGGGTGGCGAAGATAAGGCGAAGATTAGGCGAAGGCGAAGGTAAGGCGAAGGCGAAGGCGAAGGTAAAGCAAAAGCTTGTGTTCGCTGTTATTATAAGCTTGAGTGCGTGAAAACACACAGTAAGTGCGTGAAAACACACAGATTGATAGTGAGTGTGTAAAAATTACATAGCTTGGCTTTTAGTGTGTAAAAATTACACAATCCCTGCGCCAAAACACGCACCACGTCAGGCATGTAACGAAACGTAACAGCGCTATACAATTTTTCATAGGCCTCACAGCACACTAGACAGGTGCGCCAAAACACGCACCACACACTAGATAGGTGCGCCAAAACACGCAATCGCTGCCTGACACTAGATAGGTGCGCCAAGTGCGTGAAAACACACAGAATCGCTGCCTGACCCACCTTTCCCGCGTAACAAAACGTAACATTTGTAACGAAACGTAACATACGTAACAAAATGTAACATTTGCATACAAAATTTTGTATCCGGCCTACAAAATTCTGTAGGCAGGTTATGATTTTTCATAGATAGGGGGCACCGGAGCCCTGGGGGCGGGGGGTGTGCGCCAGATGGTGGGTGGCACACCGACAAACCCTTTCTTTCCCCCACCTTACAGCCACCCGAAGCAAAAACAGCAACCTCAAGCGAGTAAGGTACATTCTGGCAGCAGGTCTGGCGCGGCAATCGGGTCCCAGTAGGAGAAGGCCGAGCAAGTTGTTGGCGCGGCGGAACTTAACCCGAGCCCGCCCGACCGCCAAAAAGCAGTACCCGCGGCGTAATCAAGAAATATTTACCTGGCCGAACGCGGGCAACTCCCGGTTCAGGCGGATATGCTACTTACAGCTTGGCTGTATTGTGTGAGCAAACTGAAGAAGCACGCGCACACCGGCTCGACAGGAAGCGAACGCGCTAACACGGATGCTGGAATTTGCGTATTAGAGCCAATTGGAGCCACGAACGTAAGGTGGTTGATGTGGAGATAGCATGGCGCTCGAGATCGTCGCTCCAATTGGCTGTAATGCGTAAATTCCGCCGCTTTAACCAGCCAATTTCTCGCCCAAGCGCACATGTGGATGCCAGGCGTTAACATTGACAGGTCCCTCCTCCTTATGAATGTCTGCCGTTTGCGTATGGGGGCGGCAGGTACCAAGCACCGCCGCCCCTCCCTACTTCTTACTAATGCTCAGCGCAAGCGACTAATTCCCGATTTTGTCAAATTAACAGCGGTAACAAACACACTTAGTTTTTAGGCTAACCTGACTGTAGTCATACACTTAGCTAAGTACTCAGGGCGGTACCTAAAACAAGGTACACTCGCTATAAACTGTCAAAAAATGACTAATGACTTCTAAACGAAAACGACAATTTTTCTTTAACAGCTAAGGACATCCCTCTTGACTCACTTGACATATCGCGAGGTGTGTGCTAAAATTTGCGCATCATGGAAGACCAAGGCTCGCTGAACATCCGAGTGAGGTGGCGCCTGGTTAAGTGGGAAGGTGAGCCGCCAAAGGAAGGCGAGCAGAAAGAGCCGCTCGAAGTAATCGAAGGCGGGGACGACATTCCAATTCGGGTAATCAAATCCGAAGATGCCACTGACGAACGTAGGTAGAGATCACATCGCTGCTGACCTGGTCGGCGAAGCTGTCACCGAGTTCAACAACGCTAACGCCCACCTTGGTGTTGGCGACAGCACGGTGGCCTTTGCCCCCACGCAGACCGACCTACAAGCCGCCACCAACAAACTGCGGAAAGCTATGGACGCAGGCTTTCCCACTCGCTCCGGCAACGTGCTTACCTTTCGCAGCACGTTTGGTACCGCAGACGCCAACTTTGCCTGGAATGAGTGGGGCGTGTTCAACGCAGTTTCGGGCGGCACCATGCTTTGCCGCAAGGTCGAGTCTCTCGGGACAAAACCCAGCACACAAAGCTGGCAATTCACCGCACAAATCACGATCAACAACCCGTAATCGGAACGCAGAATTCCGTGCGGGATTGATGTCGACAGGACGGGTGTAGCTTGGCGCTGACATTTTTCGCAAACGTAGGCACTGCTGACGAAAAGGCTGCGGGCGACTCTCTTACTCTGGTCCTTACAACCAACGTGCCGGCCGGCTCGGTTCTGATTGCGCGGTGTGGCAGTAAGCACAACATTGGAACCACCGGCCCGTCGACATTCCATTCTGTATCAGACACAAAGGGACACACATGGACACGGGCAGTAGAATTCACCGCATCAACGAAAACTGTCTCAATCTTCTACACAACACTCACGGTTGACTTGATTGCCGGGGACTCCATCACGTTTATCCACAACACGACAGATATACGAGTCTTGTCCGTTGAGCGTTTTGGCACTCCACCAGGAGAAGAAGTATTTTTCAGCGGTTTTGGTGATGGAGAAGCGCGTTTTGATTCCCTGATCTACACAATCATCTACGGACTGAAGCCGAGCACAGAACACACATTCGTTTCTACGCTCGGCATTGAAGCGAGTCCAACAGTCGTTGTTACACAACCGACCGGTTGGACCGCTCTTGTAATGCCCGGGACAGTGGGTGGGGCCTCAGAGTCCAACTTACAACTTGCGGGCGCACACCGTAACTTGACCGCACAGGATACGACCTATGACCCAACACTCAATGTGCCATGGGCCTTCGACTCCGTTATCGCCGCTTTTTACACAGCCCCAGTCGGCTCTTCCGCAGAAACCCTCACAGCTAAGCATCGCATCAACTCCGGTTCCACCACGAGTTTTACCGACTCGCACGGCAGAGTCTGGGATGCCGACCGTAACTTCTCTGGCGGAAATAGGGGTTCAACAACGACCAACCAGAAAGCCACAATTGACGATAGCCTGTACCAAACCGAGCGCTGGGGCACCTTCAACTACGCCTTGACCGTTCCGAACGGCAACTATCGCGTCAATCTGCTCTTCTCCGAAATCTTCTTTGGAGCCGCCAATCGACGCAAGTTCCACGTCGACATTGAAGGCACTCGCGTATTGACCAGCTTTGATGTTTTTGCCGTCCACAATGCAAACCACACGGCGGTCGGCAAAACCTTTGACACAACCGTCAACGATGGCGTACTGAACATCAACTTCGTCCTCGGGGCTGCGGACAATCCCAAAATCAGCGCCATAGAGGTTCTCGAAGTCACAACCACCGGCGGCCCAACGCTCATTTCTGCTTCGGATACACTCAACACATCCCTCGCCGAATCCACCAGCACGCTTGCGCAACTCACAGCCTCTGACACAAACAGCCTTTCCCTTACTGAATCGCCCAGCATCCTGAGCACGTTCAGTGCGTCAGAAACACTCAACCTGTCGCTCACTGAATCACCCAACCTTCTTGTTTTCCTTCCAACCAGCACGGACACACTCAACCTATCGCTCACGGAGACCCCAACACTGCTGGTATTCCTGCCGACCAGCACAGACACACTCAATCTATCTCTAGCTGAAACTGCCTCCATCACAATTCTTAACCTGTTTTCTGTTTCTTCGGCCGACACACTGAACCTGGCGCTCACGGAATCCCCAACCCTGCTCATCAACATCCCGGTATCCGACACGCTGGCTGTGACCGTTTCGGACGTGGTGTCTCAGTTGGCCGCCTTCCTGTCTACCGCTGACACACTCAATGTTTCTGTGTCTGATGTCTCAAGTGTGCTGGTACCGCAAAGCTCCGCTGACACTCTCAATCTCACGGTAGCCGATATCGTTTCCAGTCTGCTGGCTCAACTTACCGCGTCTGACATCAGCAGCATTTCCCTTGCCGAATCCGCCAGCGTGTTTAGCGGTGATATTGTGCCCGCGCCGCCCATTCACATCTCACTTGAATCGCAGGGGAACCAAATTCGCGTGCCGGGCGGTCCCAAAACCATCTTGGCTTCCAATCCCATCTCTACCATACGAGTTCGCAAATCGTAAGTAAGGAGTCCATATGCCCACAGCATCGCCTGCTGAAATCCAGAAAGACCCCGGCGAAGTGCGAGACTTTGTGTTATCGTTTGCCGATTCGCTGGGGTCTAGCACAATCTCAGCCATTGACCTGTTCCGCGCCACCGACACCCGCACGGGCGCTGTCGCCACTTCGTCCGTGCTGTCTTCGCCTTCGATTCAGGCAGACGGCAAAAGCATCAAGTTTCGCGTCATCGACGGCCAGCCCGACGGCAGCCGATACAAACTCGAATTCCGTGTGTCGGCTTCCGACGGCCAAAAGTTTGAGGCCAACCTGCACCTCAACGTGAAAGATTAGCTCTTGACTTGCCTGTTAGGCTGTGTTATAATACTTTTCGATGGTGGGCGCGCGGAGTGCTTGTTTATTCCTCCCCTAGCCTCCCTCCTTTACCTTCCCGGTACTCCGCGCGCGACTTCCACAATTGGCTGTGCTGACAGAAAAACAACGACAAGTGATTGAGAAGTGCGCGAACGAGGAAAAGTCGCTCGAGCAAGCTGTGTCTGAAGTATACGATTGCAAAAACAGGGGCTCAGTCCGAGCCATTGCGAACAAGCTGGAACGCAATGTGTACTTCATGACGGAGCTTCATCGCGCACGGACCAAGAGCTTGCCAACGATTGATGAAATCATTCTGTCATTGTGGTCTATCTCCCAAACAAAGAATGTCAGCGCAAGGCAGAGAGTTGAATCGCTGATGATGGTTGCCCGATTGATGCTCGTGAAGAAGCGCGAAGCTGTTCTCGGGGAAGGCGGCAATGGGCAATTGCAGGCTGAGCAATTGTTGTCCGTCATAGCACGGTTGGCAGAAGGGGAAAACAAAAACTGATGCGCGTTGGTCTTAAGTCTTCTGTACGGTTTGGCGAACGGAAACACACGACCTGGTTCGCCATGGGCGTGTGGCACGCATTGAGCGTAATCCTTGCCAACCGGCCGCTCATTGTGACCAGCGCCAATGACTCCAAACACATGACCGGCAGCAAACACTACACGGATGATGCGTTCGACGCGCGCGTTCGGCACTTGACCGCAGACCAGCGGCGACAAATCGTGCAGTGGGGACGAAAAATCCTGGACCCACTCGGATACGACATTGTCAGCTTTGATTCGCCCAACCCCAAAGAGGCCAGTCGGCACAAAGACCACGACCATGTGGAATACGATCCCAAACCGGGCGAGTCGCTAACAGAAATCGTGAAGTAAGCCATGGCGCGAGGAAGAGATAAAATTGCCATTGTTCTACGTGAGTTTAAGCGCGGCAAGCTTCGCAGTAGCTCAGGACAGAAGGTGACGAGCAGAAAGCAAGCGATTGCCATCGCATTGAGCGAAGCGCGTCGTGCGGGCGCCCGGATTCCCGGGCCGCGCGCAGCGCGACGGTTGCGCAAAATCCTGGGCGGCAAATAGACTTTTTGTGAGGATATCGTATGGCTCGATTCAATTGGGACGCAGTGGCAGACAAAGATCGGCCTGTTGTGCTTAATCCGGGAGACTTGCACGTTGTCACGGATGTGGGAACTACAGTCGAACGCATCGGCCCGCGGTTCTCGTTTGCGAACAATTTTCCTTCTATACCGGCACTGACTGTGTCGTACTTCAGAACTGCGGGAACAGCTCCAACCGCAGTAAGATTCGATCTTGCAGTTCCCATCGATCCGGATAACTTAACCCAATTGGCCAATGTCCAAACCGTCGGAACAGGCCTGCTTGTTGGTGTTTGGCCAAGATTTGATGGTCCCAACTCCAATATCTTTAACCTTCGCTGCGCACCTTTCTTTCAACTCAACGTTGTGACAAAGACTGGCGCGGATGCCACGACAACCTACAAGTGGATGATTCGGGCTTTTTAAACCATGCAGATTCACATTCTCGAACGCTTCGTGATCCACTTCTTCTCAGCCTCTGGTACCGTATTGCTGCTCGTTCACTTCCTCCGCTGGACGCAACGCCGCTGGCCTTCCCAGTGGGTGCCGCAGACTCTTCGCGGCCAACTGATTCTTTCCACACTGACCATCGTAGCCGTTGCGGGCTTGGTCGAATCCATCCACGTGGCTCACGGCCAACCCGTTGTGAAATCGTTCACTGACTTCTCAAGCTGGCTGGCTGGCTCACTGGCCTGTGTGTACGCGTTGTACCGCCTGCGCGACGCACGTTGGGATTGACATGGGCGCGCTGGACTCCATTCTGTCGCTGGGAATCAAGGACCTTGTGATTGCGGTACTGGACCGCATCAAGCTTCCGCCGGAGAAGAAGGCGGAGATTGAGCTGGCGATGGCCCAGAATGCGCACGAGCTGGCGCGACTGGAGCTTGAGCTGGCCAAGACAGAAGCTGCGTCTGCATCGGAAAACATCCGTGCGGAAGCGCTTTCTGGTGACGCGTATACACGCCGCGCGCGCCCGACATTTCTGTACATCGTCTACATCATCCTGATCTGGAACTACATCCTGCTGCCTTTCGTTCAATACGCTGGCGGACAAGCTCCAGCGCCCATTCAGCTGCCGGAACCCCTGTTTTGGCTGTTTGGTTCTGGCTACCTGGGATATGTGGGTGCACGTTCGTTCGATAAATGGAGACTCAGCAATGGCAAGTGAGCTGATCCCAAAAGAAATCGAGGAGCAGCGTCTCGCGCTACGTCGGCGTGCCCAGACCGACCTGTTCTGGCTAGCGAAGAATGTGCTCGGCTACAAGGAAATGATTGAGCGCGTCCACAAACCCATTTGCGACCTGTTTGTGCAGAAGGACCCCAACAAGCCCATCGCCGAGCAGGACGAAATCAAGCTTCGCTTGCTACTGTTCCCGCGGGGTCATTTCAAAAGCTCAGTGGACATCGCCGACATCGTGCAGTGGGTGCTTTGCTTTCCCAACATCCGCATTGCACTGGTGACCGGCTCTCTGAACCTGGCCGAGCGGTTTATGTTCGAGATCCAATCACACTTTCTGCAAAACGACACCCTGCGCGCGCTATTTCCTGAGCATTGCCCGGACCCGAACGACCGTCGGTACTTCAATTCCCAATCATTCACCACTCCCGCCCGCACACAACACAACCTGCGCGAACCCACCATCAGCGTAACAACAGCGGGGTCGGTGAAAGCGGGCTCGCACTACGATGTGATTAAAATCGACGACATGGTACACGAGAACAACGTCGGCACACTAGACCAGATTCAGAAAACCATTCAGGAATTCAACTACATCACGCCGCTGCTGGAACCGTACGGCTACCGCGACGTCATCGGAACCATTTACCATCACTCTGACTTGCACTGCTGGCTGCTCGAGCAAGGCACGGACAACATGAAGTTTCTGAAGAAGGCCTGCTGGGAAGTCAAGCCCGATGGCACCAAGGAGCTGCTGTTCCCGGAACGCTTTACGCTCAAGTTCCTTGAAGAGCGTCAACGTGAAGACCCGTACATCTTCTCGTGCCAGTACTTGCTGAATCCCATTGTGGAATCGCAGCAATTGTTTACGAAGGAGCAGGTCGCCTCGCACTTTGTCGCGCCCAATACCATCCCGTACGGCCCCAACTATATCGCTTGGGATTTAGCTTCTTCCGTGAACAACTCGAATCGCTCGTATTCGGTTGGCGCAGTCGGTCGCTTTGTGGAAAACAAGCTATACATTCTCGAAATCATCCGCGGTCAATTCAATCCGTACGAGCTGGTTGAGAAAATCCTACTGTCGGCTTACCTCTGGCGGCCGAGTGTTGTCGCGATTGAAAAGTCACCGGGCGCGCAGTTTCTGCTGCCCGCTTTGGCCAGTAAGTCCCAGCAGCTACAAATCCCGGTGCCGAACATTCACTGGATTAAGTTGACACCCGACAAATCCAAGTATGAACGGGTTTCCGCCTTGCAGCCCTTGCTCGCCAACGACCGACTGTTCTTTTCCACGGCTATCTCGGACAAGGATCAGTTGATCACCGAGCTCACGCGGTTCCCAGCCTATCGCCACAATGACATCCCGGATGCCATTTCTTTGCTGCTCAATGTATTTCCAACTGGCATTGCGTACGTGCCGGAAGAGTCCGGAACTTTGCCTGTGCCGGTGGTGACTGGCGATGGCATGCTGGGCGCCGGCTTGATTGGATAAAGCATGGCTCGACTGGACGACATCAGCAATCCGCTTCCACATGGTGCCGGTGAGCAGCGTCTCGAGCTGCGGGACGTTGTTCCCAAAGAGCGGCTGCTGGAAGATTTAACCATTCTGAAGATTGTCAATCAAGATATCCAGCTTGCAGAAGCGGAACTGATTTCTTCCGGCCGCGTGGACGACTGGGCGCGTTGCGAAACGTTGTACTTGTTCCGCGTGCCCATTCAATTCTGGGAAGGCACCAACATTCCACGCGCGCATCTGGGTGTGCCGCTGGTCATGGAGCACGTGGAATCCATGATTCCGCAAATCATGAACGGCATATTCCCGCAGCCGTTTCCCATTCAAAGCCGCCCGTTTCCAAACACACGGATGGAAGTTGCGCGCGCCCGTGACAAGCTGATTGAGTTTTGGTTCGAACGGGTCGACTTTCGCCGCAAATTCCGGCAATTGCTGAAGTACCTGTTCGTCTACGGCACCGCAATCGGCAAGTGGGGCTGGCGGTCGTACATGCAGCAGGAAGTTAAGCTGCGACGCAAGCTGCCTGCGGTATTTGTTGGCACAGAGGTTGGCGGCGAGCTGGTCGAGCAGTCGCCTGAAGTGGAAGAAGTCGTGAAAGAGCACTTGATTTCCGAGCCATTCTTCGAGGTGCTCGATCTGAGAAGCGTGCTGTTTGACCCGGGCTTGCGTGAAGCCGACATTCGCAAAGCCCGTTGGGTGGCGCACATTCAATATGTCACCATCAACGACTTGGATCTGTTGCGCGAAGTAGAAGGCTATGAGATTCCACCGCGAGAGAAGCTTGTGCAACTGTTCTTCCCGCCAAAGGAAGAACCAACAGAAACGGCAATCGAAAAGCAATCGACAGGAGCCGTCAATGACCCCACGTATCCCGGTAGTCGCAACTTTGTTGTTGGTGGTTCAACGTCGCTTCGGTTTGAAACGCGCCCGCGTTCGGAAGCTTCAACGATTGACCCGTACAACTCGCCGCTCGAACTGATTGAGTATTGGACACCAGACCGCTTTTACGCGGTACTGCAGCGGCGGTTGATTATTGGTCGCGGGAACAATCGCTGGGGCCAGCTACCGTTTGTTAGCGCCGCTCTCGTTGAGGTGCCCAATCAAGCGTACGGACTTGGGTACGCGCACTTGATTGGTGGCGAGCAGCGACTGCAGCAAGGGGTGCTCAACGCTTTCCTGGATGACTTGTCTTTGCTGCTCAATGGCATGTTCTTCCGTGTTCGCGGCTCCGGTGTGCTGACTCAGCAAGTGCGCGTTCGCCCTGGCGCTGTGATTGACACAGACACAGAAAAAGGCATCGGCATCCTACCTCGCCAGCCGATTCCCATTGAAGCGCTCACTGTGCTGGCCAACTCGGATGCTCGTTCGCAGCGACGTACTGGCGCGAACGAAATCCTAGTGCAAGGTTCCCCGCCGTCAGAACGAAGCAGTATCACTCGAACGGCAACCGGTGTCGAACGATTGACCGCCGGCGTAGGTGTGCGATTGGGCGATTTGATTGACCGGCTGTCGGAAACCATCGTGATTCCCACTGCCGACGCGTTCTTCATGATGAGTCGCAAGATGATGAACATCAACCAGGTGCGCGATTTGTTCGAGCGTCGCTCGGGCTTTGCACTGGATGTGGACCCGCTGGAAATTCTGAACGCGAGCGGCAAATTCACGACCATTGCGGGTACCCATCTGCAAGCCAAGCGTGGTTTGGCCGAAGTGCTCCCGTTCTTGTTCCAGTTTTTGCTCACCGAACCTGTACTGGCAGCCATTCGTCAGCAAGGCAAGCGCGTCTCCATTGAAGAGCTGGTCAACATGTTGTGGGACGTCAGCGGTTGGCCGAACCGTGCCGATGTGATTCAGCCCATGAGTGAGGAAGAGCGTCTGCAGCTTGTCACCGAGAATCCCCTGGTGCAGCAGTTGTTGACCAAACAAGCCAATATCGCTCTAGAGAAAGAAGCGAATCTGGAGCAGATCCAGGAGCAAGGCGTCGCGGATATCGCCAAAGAAATCATGTCCAAGGTTGCCGACCGTGCTGTGTCTAATCTGAGTGGCACACCAGCAAAGGAAAGTGAAACGTGAACGCACGCGAAATGAACGAATCTGATTTTCTGCTGCTTTGTCGTCGTATCCGTGAATTAGCCCTGCATCCTGGCTGGCAAGACATCTGCCAGCAGATGGAGACGATTGTGGAAGGGGCTATCAAGGACTTGCTGCAATATGAAGGCTCCGACCCCGCTAAGCTGCAGCAGCTCCACAATCGAGCGCGGGCGCTGAACGAATTCAAGCAGCGGATTGAGGATTTCGTGCAAAGACTGCAAGACGACTTTGCCGAAGAACGACCAGCTACATCGGGGGTGAGTCGCCCGATGGGCTGGTAAACCAGACCGCACACGCCGGATTGCGTGTAGGAGACAAAATGACAGACGAACTCACTCAAGCACTAGAGCAAAACGTGGAAGCGACTGCGCAGGACTCACCCCTGCAGGTCGAAATTCAACTGCCGGAAGGCGGTGGCAAGCAGGTCTTCCGCGGCCAGAATACGGAACAACTACTTGAGCAGCTAGTGAAAGCGCAGGAACATGCGACGAGAAAAATCCGCGAGCTGAACCAGGAGTTGAAAAAACTCCAGGAAAGCCGCGGTGAGGATGCGGCAATTCCAGCCAGCATGCTCAAGCAACCTCGCGCGCTTTCCGAAGCCGAATTGGCCCAACTGAATGAGATTTTCCAGCAAAATCCCGCGCAGGCTGTTGAACGATATGTTCAACTCCAAACCGGCTATACATTGACTGAAATTTCCAATCTGCTGAACAAGGTCCAAACCGAAATCGAAAGCCGGCAGCGTGAACAGCGAATTCTGCAAGCTGCTGAAGAGTTTGTCGAGCGACATCGGGATGATTACTATGCGTGCCCGGAAAACTACGACGCCTTGATGCGCTACTTGGAAGCACACAACATGGACGTCACCCCGAAATCGCTCGAAGTCGCTTTTCAAGTCCTCAGTGCCAGCGGATTGCTGCGCAAGCCGCCTTCACAGGCGGTCGAGGAACAAAAACAAGCTCGGATTGAGCAGAAACCGCGTAGCTTCGGAGCGCCAATTCTGTCGGGCAGTCGTCCGCCAGAAAAGGTGCCTATTTCCGAAGAAGCGTACCGCCAATTCCTTGAAGGGCTGGATTACAAAACCCTCAAGGAAAAGACATCGCAAGGAATCCTAATCCTTCCAGAATGAGGTAGTGTAAATGCCTTATTCACCTGCCTCGGTTCTGACTTCGACAGCGTCTCTCCAACACATTCAAAACGTTGTTTTCTACGAGAGAACTGCCGTAGAGAACCTAAAAGCGAACCTGCTGTTCGTCAAGGCGACAGACCCGAAAATCCTGCCTCGACAGAGTGGGAAAACGCTGCGGATGTTCACTTATGATCTGTTCGCAGCGAATACCACGCCAGGCACGGAAGGCACGGTCGGTACTGGCTTGACCCCGTCGTCTCAAACACGGGACGTGACAATCAACCAGTACTACGACTTCGTGAACTTCTCCGACCTGGTTGTCGAGACAGCGATCGATCCCATTGTCACCAATGTCGCTTCCGAGCTCGGCTACCGTGCCGCTCTGACTCTCGATGCTTTGACATCGACTGAGTTTGACGTCGCGGCTGGCGTGACTGGGACGAACATTGACTTGGCGAACGGTCAGCTCTTCACCCGACAGGAGGTTCTTCGTGCCGTAATGAGCCTGCAAGCGGCAGACGCTCGTCCTCGAGGAGACGGTTCGTTCTTCGGAATCATCCACCCGCTGGTGGCGTTCGACTTGCTGAACGACAACACAGCCGGCGGTGTTACGGACATTCTGAAGTACACCTCGGAAGGGCGCGAAGAGCTGCAGCGTGGTGTTCGGAACTTCCAGGTCGTGGAAATTGCAGGAGTGCGGTTCCATACAACCACAAAGGTGCCCACAACTGCCAACTTCCCGGTTTCTGGAAAGACCGGCTATCACACCTACGTGGTCGGTCAGGATGCCGTGTTCAGCGTCAGCCTGGACCGAATTCCCGTGCCGAACAGCAATCAGTCGGAGAAGAACTTCCGGTTGTTCATTAACAACTACCGAGGCGGTTCAGCGGCTGACCCGGCCAACGTCATTGGCGCGTCGGTGGCGTACAACTTCAAGTATGCCGCCATTCGTCGTCCCGGCAACACAATGACGTTCCGGCGCATCCGTTCGGAATCGTCCATCGGTTAACCAAACCCGGAGCGCGTGTGGCTCAATGCTGCACGCGCTCCAACCCAACTTTGCCATGCTGATTGTTCCTGACCGCTCTCTTCTTGGTGACGGCCGGCTGTCCAAAAAGGAAGCACTGGACAAGCTGCGTGAAGAAAACAACGCCATGCTCAACCGCTACCGGCTCCCCGACCAAGACGAGCTCAGCCGAGTTCATGAGCGGTTGGGGCGACCCATGCCGTACCAGGAACTCATCCGTCGCGTGTTGAAGCTGAATCCAAACCTGTGGGTGGAAGACAGCATCAACATGCCCGGGCACTGCGGCTTTTATCGTCAGAAACAGCCAAAGTTTGCTGGCGACAGCGACAAGGAGTTTCTGGTTGCGTTTCCCAAACAAGTGCTGCCGGAATTTAGCTCTGTGACGCTGAACCATGAACGACTGGTCACGGGCGAAATTCGCGGCTGGCGTACGGTTCTGTTGCGTTTGCTGCAGCAAGGCGCGTTAACTCTGAGCCAGGTACAGTCCTTGGTCGAGTACACCGAGCAACCTGTAGCGAGACGCTGGAACCAGGAAATTGTATGTTTTAAACAAACAGGACCTTATAGGAGATAAACATGTCGAGAGCACTTTCTGCTGTTGCGCCGCGGGCTTATCTGGAGACGACCATTGACGTCGCTTCCATTCCAGCCAACAGTGACGCCAACATTGACGTGCCGGTGCCGCGAACCCGCTGGCGGCCCGGCGCGCCAACCTTTGCTGAGCCCGTGGGCGATTTGCCTGCTGGAATCCTGTTGTCCCACGTGCGTTGTGAAGCGGACGCGCCGCCGAACAACAAAATCCGGTTCCGTTTGCGCAATACCACTGCGGCCGCAATCGACCCGCCACCGCAAACGTACCGATTCATCCAATATTAAGGAGAACGGCTCATGGCAGAAGAAAAGAAACCCACGACGCAGATTTCTGTCGATGACGTACAGAACATGTTGCGTGGGGTTGCCGCGGAAGTCTACAATGTTCTGACACAAGCAGAACGTGAACGGCAGAAGCAAATTCAGCAGGAGCGCGAAAGAACCAGGCAGGCGATTGTTGAAGCCGTTCGCGCTGGTCAAGAGCATCTCGCTGCAATCCAGCAGAGTTGCTCACACACGCGTTCCGACGGCACCAGCCGCGTCTGGTGGATGACGTTCAGTGACGGCGTACAGCGAGGCTTTTGTTGCCTTTGCAACAAACGCTTTGAACCAGGCGTGGAAGGGTACGAAGTGTGGCTCAGCAAGCCGATTGTGCGTGCTGAAATTATGTAAGCCGGACATCCGACAACTGTGGCGATTACTCGACGACTCCAAGACACAATCAACTGGGCGCGGCAACACACCGAGCTAATGCCCATTGTTGGCGTTGGCGGATTCGAAAACGAGCCAGCGTTGACTCTCTGCAATCAAGTTTTGCAGAAGTTGCTGGTCTCTTCGTATCCGTGGTCGTTTAACCGCGCCACAGCGCCCACCTTTGATACCGTGGATCGGCAGCAAGACTACACCGTCAACGTTGCCGATGTGGGTTGGGTGGAACGAGCGTACATCATCCAGACCAACAGCACGCAAGACCCAAAGCCCCGATATGAGATTGAAGTGGTTCAGTACTTGCCGAAGGGCTTTCTTGTCAGCACCCCGGTAAAGCTGGCAAAAATTGAGGAATCGGACACAACGACCACCTTCCGTTTGCTTCCGATACCGGGCACGCAAACCTGGACGGTGGAAGTAGAGTATCAGAAGAAGCCGCCGCTGAAACGCTCGCTCGCAGACACCTGGAGCCCGTTCCCGGATGAGTTCGCCTTCGTCTACGAGCAGGCGTTTCTTGCTTTAGCTCTTCGGCAAAAGAATGACCCACGCGCCAATATCGAGGAAGCCATCCTGCTGTCTCGAATTGCCAGCGCGCTAGGTTACGACGACCGCGCTCAATCTCACGAGGGGTTTTATCCAGAAAAGCCCATCTTGATCGGTTAAGCTTCCATGGCATCGCCAACCGACGTGGTTGTGTTGACCCGGTTCACCTCGGGCTTGGTCACACAGCGCCATCCGTTTCATCCCGGCTTCTCCAATGAGCCGGATGCGTTGATTGATGGCGCGAACATGTCCCTCAATAACCGGCTTCTGTACCAGCGGCGGCCCGGGTTTGCCAGGTTCTCCACAGTACAACTGGGCGCGAGTGAAGTGCCACTTGGAATGCAAACGTTTCGTCCCTTGAGCGGACAGCGGTTTCATATTCTGGACTCAACCACACGCGTGGCTCGGGTAGAGGCGAGTGCCATCACAACCATTTTCACCAAAGTCTCTTCCGCGCAGGCAGACTTTGCTGTTGTGGGCGATTGGCTTTACATTGCGCACCCGGACAAGTTCCAGAAATGGAACGGTAGTGCGTTGCATCCGGTCGGGGTTGACGCGCCAACGCTGGCGCCAAACACCAAGCTGTACGACGACACAGCCATCAACATCGTGACCGCGGGCACACCGGGCGCGAGACGGCAGGCGAATGTGGTCACGATTACCACAACAGAAGATCACGGGTTTGCTGTCGGTCGAAGTGTGACCATCTCAGGCGTGAGCAACACGAGTTTCAACGGCAACTTCACCATCAGCGCTGTTCCAACAGCAAACTCGTTCCAGTACAACCAAACTGGAGCGGACGCAACCAGTGGCAACGGTACAGCGACATCGGAAGGCACCTCAATAGTGAGCGTTGACTTCATCACGCGAGCGTCGCCGGGTTCTGAGTTTGCGCGTGTGTTCACCCTGAGTGCGCACGGCTTCTCAGCAGGAAACATCGTCACCATAGCGGGTAACAGCAACGCGGAATATAACGGCGACTTTACCATTGCCAATGTGGATGGAGCGAACTCGTTTACCATTCAAGCCGGTTCTGCTTTATCGGAAGATGGTTTTGGTGGCACCGCTTCGTCCAACACATCCAGGAGCGTGAACATCAATCCGCCGGCAGGCAATGGCGCGGTGCGCTCGAACAACGTCGTCACAATTGAAACACAAACCGACCACGGATTCGTTCCTGGGCTAACGGTTGTGGTCAGCGGGGTTTCCGACTCAAGCTTTAACGGCGTGTTCACGATTACTTCTGTGCCCTCTGCGCGAACATTCAAGTACAACCAAACGGGCCCCAACGCGAGCAGCGGTGGCGGCCAAGTCAAGCCGAACGTGACCAACAAGCGTACTACGACTGCGGGCTGGGTGTATGCGTACACCTACAAACGGTCGGCAACGAATGCCGTCTCCAGCGCTTCTCCTCGTGCAGTGTCCACGGGCGCCTTTACAAACAAAAACGTACTCGTGTCGGGGCCGCGCAGCAGCGAAGCGGGCGTTGACTTTGTGCAAATCTGGCGCACAAAAGATGGTGGTGGAATCCTGTTCCTGGTCGCAGAAATCCCCAATCCCGCATCCGGCGACTGGGCGTTTCTTGATTCCACCAAGGATGACAACATCAACACGCTGCTCATTGCGCCGGAAGGTGGCTTAAACGACCCGCCACCGGATGGGCTGGAGAATGTTGTGTTCCATTCCGGCCATCTGTGGGGCAACGTGGGCAATGTGCTGTACTACAACAGCGGCCCCGAAACACTCGTCGGCACACCAGAAGATGCCTGGAAACCCACGAACTTCTTCGTGTTCCCAGGAAAAATTCAGAAGCTGGTCAGCAGCGCATTGGGGTTACTGGTGTGGCTGGACACGGAATGCTGGGTGATTCGCGGGACGTCGAAAAGCAACTTCTCAACCAGCCTGTTTTTGTCCCAGGTGGGCGTTTTGAGCAAGAATGCGATTACAACCGACGGCGACAATCTGTTTCTTTTCACGAATCAGAAGAAGCTGGTCAAGATTGATGCTTCCTCGGTGTCCGAACTTAGCTTCCCAATTGCGCCCCAGTTGGACGCATTTTCACCGAGCGACGTCTACTTGAGCGTGTTGCACAAAGGCTCAGAAGAGTTCTCTCTTTACGTGGGAGATGGCTCAAGCAAAATTTTCCGTCTTAACATGGTCCCGAACGCCTGGTGCCCGGTTTGGACTGTGGTCGGTGGTGTGCGCGCCATCGGCCAATTTCAGGAGTCAACCGGGCCGGTGCTCATCATCGGCCGGCCATCGGGTGGCGGATTCCTGTTGCAGCAGGACCATGCGGTATTTACCGACGATGGTTCTGCCTTTGATGCGTTTCTTACATTCGGCTCCATTGTGTTGGCCCCGCCGCGACGGCTGACCAGCATTGAAAGCGTGCTGGTCACAACCACAGCGGCGGGCTCGGAGCCGGCTGTCCGAGTGCTCCTGCAGGAAGTTGGGAATGTGGGCACTGGGTCGCCAGATAGTCGTTTCGTGCTCCTTGCGCAATCCGTGAATGACCCGCCATCACTTCCAGACCCTGTGACATACCGTTCAAGGCGGTACTACTTGAAACAGGCCAGTTTGACGCCGGTAGCGCAGCATTTGCAAATCAGTCTTGAGTGGCCGGCGGAAGGAGAGAAAAATGAATTGGTCGCAGTTGCTGTGGGAGCTAGCCCGGAAAGGTAACTTGATCCCGCGTGGGATTCAGTTCCCGCGGCTGGCGACCATTTCTGACAATAGCTTCGAGCTGGACCGAGTCTTAAGCCAAGACCCAACGCGGTTTCCCCAACGCCGATTGGGTCGGCAGTCAACTCGAAATGTTCGGGAGTTGCCATGAGCGAGAAGGTGCGTCCCATTTTGTGGGTTCGTTCGGCGCGCAAGGAAGATGCAGAGACGTTTACCCAGTGGTGTCAGCAGACGGCGGAGAAAACGCACTTTGATTTGGACATTCTACAGTATCCGCTGCTGCGCGTTTTTGCGGCGGACGAACAAGGCAAAACACGCGGGTTTCTGCCCATTCATCCAGTGCTCATGTTGGAATCGTTGGTAACAGACCCGGAATTGTCGGATTACCAGCGTGCGAGGCTGCTGCGGGTGTTGATTCCGGCAGTGGTATCTCGCGCGTGGGATGAGCAGATTCGGGAAGTGTACTGCGTCTGTTTCGACGACAAGCTTGCAGAATTGGCCTTGTCGTCCGGGTTTGAGGCGGTCGACGGGCGAGTTCTGCGATTGAAGTACAGGTGAGTCATGCGAGTCACAACCAAGCTCACTTTGGACATGGAAACCGGCCGGGTGCTGGAGCATGAGTTTTACGAGTACACTGGGCCAGTTGCCTTGTGTAAAAACAAGGAGTCGAAACGGTTTGCCGCACAGCAACGCAAGTTTGCATTGAACCTCCAGAAGGCGTTTGAGCAGCGTTTCCGCGAGCAGACCGATCTACTCAATCTTGTGCGGGAAGTCATACAGCCAATGCTGGTTTCCCCAACCGGGTTTGCGCCGGAAGAGGAAGCCGCTTTGCGCACTTCAGCCACCGAGCAGATTGCGTCTCAGTTTGCGGGTGCGCAGCGAGCGCTACAGGAAAGGCAGTTCAGCGCCGGCACAAGGCTGATTCCTTCTGGTGCTGCTTTATCCCAGCAGGCGGATTTGCTGACTGCGCAGGCCATTGCGGAAGCAGAAGCCCAGCGGAACATCAGCATCCAGAATGCACTGCTGCGGCGGCAAAACCAGTTTACCGCTGCCAATATCCTGGGCGGGCTCGCGTCTACAGCTTCCCCGGCGCCAATTGGCAGTCTAGCGGTTGGGCAAGGACAGGTGGCGTTTCAGCAAACGCGCGAAACGGAGCGTTCCGTGCTGGCACGAATCCTTGGCGGCATTGCCGGCGGCATTGGTGGTGCGTTCTTCCCTGCTGTTGGCAATGTGCTGGCTGGCACTATTTTTGGCACCGGTTCGTCCACGACGTCTACAGCGACAAAACCGTAACGGGCTATGAAGAAGATTGAAGCCTTAGCCGATGCCATCGCATACTACTGCGCGGCACACGACCCCACAAGCAAAGCGTTCCGGAATCGCAATCCCGGACTGTTGATGGCCATTTCACCAAAACACAGCCGGGACGAACATGGCTATCGTGTGTTTGCGAGTTTTGTCGATGGGTACCGAGCGCTGCTGTTCGATTTGCAAGTGAAGTGCTCGGGTCGATCGAATGCGAAACTCGTTCCACAATCTACACTGGCTGATCTTTTGAGCGCAATGAAGTACAAGAAGGGAATGGTGGATTCAGTGGCCAGCTATTTGCGGAAAGCGCTGGAAGATGAAAGCATCTCGGCCGAGACGCCTCTCGCCTACTTCCTAGAGTGAGGTTCAACATGGCAAACGGAGAACCCATCAGTCAACAACCAGCTCCGGCGAATCAGCCGAAGCCTTCCCTGCTTCGGCAAATCCTGGGTTCCGCTTTGACCGGGCTGGCGGCCGGGTTGGCGACGGAGCGCCCAGAAGAATCGTTCGCGGCTGGGATGGCAGCCATTGAAGCGGCGCGGGAACGGGAGCGGCAGCGTCAAATTCAGCAAGAGGAATTGGCGCGACAGCAGCAGCTAGTGGAGCTGAGGAAAAGGGAAGTCGAAGCGAATATCAGTAAAACACAGGCGGAAATCAGGCAGATTGATCAGCAGATCGCGCTGGGGAACCTCAATCAAATTAAGATTGAGCAGGAGATTCAATCCCGTACCACAAGAGAGCAGATTGAGATCGCCAATGCCACGTCGCAGTTGATCAGCGCAGTCTCGAGAAACGGGATGTCAATCGTGGCGACTCTTGACAAAGACCCGGAAAAGCTCGACCAGTTTGCGAAGGCTATGGCGGCAAAGGGCCTGGATCCCGTTTCTGACTTCATCTACATTAACGATTTTGCTTCGGGAAAGGTCCTGGTGTTTGAAAGGTCTTCCGATGTGTTAAAGGAGGACCTTGAAATCGACACTCCATTCGGCAAATTCAAAGCTCCCAAAGAAACGCCGAACAACCTGGTCCCTGCACTGTTCACCGCTTTCCTCAGCAAGAGGCTCGAAGAGGATAGGCTGAAGCTGGAAGAACGAAAAGCCAATCAGGATGAATTCAGCAGACTCAGCGCGTTTGTTAATGGGCTCCTCAAGGACAACCAGTCCATTCGGAATACGCTGGCGCGCCTGATAAGCGAACGAAATTTGACCGTCGACCCCAAGCGGGTCCAGCAAATTGATGAAGAAATCGCTCGGCTGCAGGAGCAACTAAGAGAAAACGAGGAGCAGTTGAGGGCCATTCGGTCAGCGATGGCCCGACTGACTGGTGTTTCGGGCGCGCAGCTGCCCGGGCCCACTGTAACGAGTGACGATAGAGTTGTATCTCAAGCCGCTGAAGCCCTGAAGGATCTGACACCCGATAAACGCGACCGTGCTCTCCAACAACTTGTCGATCAAGGCGTTCTTACCAGAGAGCAGGCAGAAGAAGTCGCCAGGCGACTCGAACAGGGTAGCCGGCCATCGTCCAGTGCACCGGACGTTAATGAACTGCTCAAAAGAGGGCGCGAAACCGGCGGCGCTTTCATTCCATAATCCTACATGCCGCAAGACGTTCAAGAAGCGGTTGAGCGAGTCAAGCGTGCACTCGGCAAGGGGCAACTTTCCTCCCCTGCGGTTGACCCAGAAGTGCAGTCAGCCGTGGAGCGCGTGAAAAGCTCGCTGGCAGGCGGCAGCGTGGGTGTAGACCCGGAAGTGAGCCAGGCGGTTGCGAATGTGCGTCAGGCGCTTGGTTTGCTGCCCACAGAAGAGCCCGCAGCGGGCGAAGAAACCAGCGCGTTTCTTAAGGCGCTGGATGTCATCAACACACCACAGCAGGCATTGTTTGGCGTGCTGACTCGACGGCCCGGGGAAACACTGGAAGAGGCTGCCAAACGTGGCGCCAGGCAGAATTTGTCTGGCATTGATGTGCTTTCCGAAACCATCCTGCCAGGTGCACGGGATATCAAATTCACCGAGCAACCGCTCAAGTTTCTGGGCACGCGCGCGCTGGGTTTGTCGGCAGATTTCCTGCTGGACCCGCTGATTTTCGTTCCATTCACCAAGTTGTTCCGAGCCGCAGGTACTGGGATTCGCGCGACCGCTAGGTTCACGGGTGCTACTGAATTTGCGCGGGCGGTTGAGGAAAGCAAAATCTTCCGCGACCACATTGTCCCCATCGCACAGAAGTTTAACCGCAAGGCGTTCCGGACGCCACGGCAGAAGGAAATCCTCACACAGTTTGAAATCAATCGTCGCAAGCTGGGTCTTGAGATTGAAGATATCATTGTGGACCTGGACAAGCAGTCGAAGCTGATTAAGCAGGTGGCGAAAGAAACGGATCTTCCAGAAGAGTACCTGAAAACACAACTGACGGCGATTATTGAAACCAAGGTGCCGCCGAACTATCACTTTACGTTTGAGACTGTGCAGGAGGCCGATGAGGCGGCTGAGCTGGCCGATGTGGCCACACGGATTGCCAAAGTTCGCGCGGGCACGCGGACGATTGAAGTCAGCGAGCTGGCAAAGAACATTCCCCCAGGGCCGATTGACCACAGAAAGGTTGAGGCAATCAAGAAGTCAATTCTGCGCACGGGTAAAGTGCCGAAAGTTACTGTGCAGTTTGACGAGTTCGGCCACATTCAGCCCATTACAGCCATCGACGACCAGCACGTGATTCGTGCGGCCAGCGAGCTTGGGCTTAAGGAAATTGACATCAGCCGGGTGTTCCTCAAGGAAGAGCCTGTCAAGGATATTGTGCGTGTGGAACGCATCGCGCCAAAGGGGTCGCCGAAACGGCAACTGGACCTGTTTGACCCGATTACAACCGTAGATGAAAGCCGGCGGCTCGTGCGGTCGGAGCTTAAGAATTTGTTGTCAGATGTCGCGCCGGAAGTCGAGGATTTGGCAAAGCAGTTTATCAAAATCCGTTCGGAGATTGAAGCGGCATCGGTTGCGAAGGGCTTGCCGCTGTTTCAACTCGATAGTGCGGAATTTGACTACCTGCTGCACCTGCTAACGCGGGAGGCGCGGGAGAAGATTGTGAAAGCGGAACGATTCCGCGGCATGGGCCTTGGGCGCAGGTTTTCCCCCGCACATGCCAGTCAGTTGGCGCGGCAGATTCGAAACTTGAGCATTTTTGAAGCCAATGAGCTGGCACGGATGGGCAAATTGCCCGGGTTTGAAGGTCTGGTGATTAAGCAGTTGTTCATCACCGACCCGGCCGTATTGACTGCCGTGCGCAAGATTCGGCAGGCAAAGGCGATTGCCGACCTGGAGCTGCTTCAGGATGCGGCGGTGCGTTACGGTCGACGGGTGGGCACAGCGCCGGAATCCTATAAGCCACTGGCGATTGTGAATTCTTCCGATGAACGGCTGGCATTGGTTGGGGCGCAATTCCAGGACATTGTGTTCCCGGAAGATGTGGCCGATCTGCTGAACGAGGTGGTGACGTTCACAGTATCGAAAGGGGAAGTGCCGCGGTTCATCCAGTATCTGGACACTGTGCATTCCGTCTGGCGCGCAATCACCTTGGCTCCGTTCCCTGCGTATCACGCTAGAAACGCGGTTGGCAACCTGTATCTGAATTACCTGGCTGGGCTGAAGAACCCGAAGTACTACGCGCAGGCGGCAAAGCTTGTGTCACGAGACACGCCCGACACAGAGAAGTTTGTGCTCAACGGGATTGAGTATTCCGCTGGCCATCTGCGGCGGATGTTGAAAACATACGCGGTGACTTCGGGCGGGCAAACCGTGGAGTTGACTCGGGAAGCGCAGCGGGCCTTGGGGCAGATTCCTTCCGCGTTGACCGTCGACATACCGGGCGTGTCCAAGGTGGTAAAAGGCGGGTTTCGAGTTGGCCGTGCGCTCGAAAACAATGCGCGCATTGCGCACTTTCTGTTTCAACTGGATCGAGGCAAGAGCGGGTTTGAAGCTTCACTGAGTGTGACCAAGTTTTTGTTTGACTACCAGGCGGGGTTAACGGAATTTGAGATCAACGTGCTGCGGCGGGTGTTGCCATTTTACAGTTGGACGCGGTTCAATGTTCCGCTGCAGATTCGGATGTTGGTGGAGAATCCGCGACCGACGATTCGGTTGGCGGAGTTGCAGAATATCTTCCGCGAACGGGAGACCGCCATTGACCCGGTGGCTCGCGATCTGGTTCCAGAATTCGTCAAGCAGAATTCGGGCATTCCGATACGCACCGGAGAAGATGGCAATCCGGAGTACTTTCTACTCGGTGGCTGGATTCCTGCAGCCGACCTAGAGACCGTACTCAGGCCGGATGGGCCGCTCCAGAAGGCAATCGAACTGCTGTCGCCATTTGTTCGCGTACCGGTCGAGCAGGCAGCGAACATTGAGTTGCTGACAAAGCGTGCGATTGAGAAATTCCCGCGCGAGCAGCAGGAACTGTTCGGTGGGCCATTCAAGATCACCGTGCGGCGGCGACTGGCGCATCTGGCCAAGATGCTGCGGATTGTAAGCGAGCTAGACCGGATTGGGAAGCGGTTCGACCAAGGCGATATTCAGTCGGTGAAGGACATTGATTTCTACACGCAGATTGTGTTTCCCATCCTGGGGGCCAAAACGTTCAAGGTGGATTTGCAGCAATCCATCCGCAACCAGAGGTCGGAACGCAATGAGCTACTCCGGCGTCTGTATGGGGCGCTGCGGAAGCAAGACCCGGAGAATGTGAAAGTTTTGCTGCGGGAGCTGAATCCCGGAATCCAAGATGTAGAAGAGGAATTTGACGAAGATGAGTAATCTACTTTTGAGTCCGGAAGTGCAGATTCTGCAGTTGGCGTTTTTACTGGGCGCCGTCGGGTGGCTGGCAGCGAGGAGTGTGAGTCACGGGGAAGCGATTGCAAAGCTTCAGCAGGCTGTAGATCTGCTTGTGCAGAATGAGATTGCGCATCTCAATGAAAAGGTGGCGCGACTGCAACGGGAGGTTCGTGAAGCAAAGAAGGAGCTACTCCACGAGGACGATGTCCAGTGATTGGATGTCACCGTCAATGCCGCGTTCTCGGAGTTTGGCTAGCAGCCGTTCAATGCGTGCGTTGGCTATCTCCTCGGCTCCTTCACTGCTTCGGGCGGCCAGCTCGAATGTGAGTGTGAGTGAGACGTAGACGGAGAAGGTTGACTTAGACGACATTGTGCGGGAACCACTTGACAGGATTGGGCGCGCGTGTTAGCATTTCTATGACCCCCCCTTTACGGCAGGGACGGGGGCGCGGTTGCTGTTCGGCCGCGTTCCCGTTCCTGAATCCCCTTGGGCTTGAGTTGGCTGTGACGCGCCGGGGTGTCGCGGGAGGGACTTGAGAAGGGCGCGACCCGGAACTGCAGCCGCGCCCCTCTCCGGGGGGGTGTCGAGCCATACATACCACAACATAAAGCCTTTGTCAATCCCCACTTACTTCGGCCGCACAACGCGCAATCCATCGGGATTGCTGTCATCCGCCGGACCATAATTCCGCCCCACTGAGCACTTCCACGGAATCCGAAAGCCACCCATCTCAGCAACCGGCGACTCCAGAATCTCCACAATCTTCTTCAGCGTATCCATATCCCCCTCCGGCACAACATAAACCAACTCATCGTGCACAATCAGCATCGGCAGTAACCCCAACTCCTGCCAAACAGCGATCGCCTTGCCATTCACAATGTCCGCTGCCGTTGAGCACCCCAGGAAATGGCAGCCCCGTTTCATGCGTTCGTGGCTAGAGTGGGCGTACACGAATCGCAGCCGCCCGAACGGATTCCGTAGCCGGACATCGCCCCGGTCAAGCTGCTGGGACACCTCCATCTGCCACGCTCGCACGCGCGGGTACGCAGCAAAATACGCTTGCTGTAACCGGTCTGCCGCCGCCACACTCTCCTTCTTCCGATTCCCAAACAACCGGTTCGCCAGGTTGAACTTGGTCTCGCCGTAGTTCGACGCGTGCACGGTGCGCTTCCCTTCGAACCGCTCGGTATCCGTCACCTCTTCGTACCGCTTGCCGAAAATTCTCGACGCCACTAGCCGGTGAACGTCCAGCCCGGACGCAAAATCTGCCAGCATCTGCTCATCCCGCGCCAGCCACGCCACGCACCGGTTTTCAATCTGCTCAGCGTCAAACGCAGCCAACTCAAATCCACTGGGAGCTATAATCATCCGCCGCAGCGGCTTCGGCAGGTTCTGAAAATTCGGCTCGGAGCAGGAAAATCGCGCCACATCCGTGCCCGTCACATTGAAGTGCGGGAACACCTGCTCGGACACCCAGACGAGATTGCCGTTTTTATCCTCCTCATACGGAAACCATGTCTTGATCGACTTCGCTTCCGCCCGGTACGCAATCAGCTTGTCAAACGCTGGGTTCACCCCTTGGTACTTCTCCAGCGTCTCAAAGGTCGCATCCGGGAGCGAGATTCCCAGATCACGCGCCCACTCCACAATCTGCTTGGGCGAATTGGGATTGATGGGCAAATCCTTCACTAACTCAGCTAGCTGCTCCCTCCGCTTGGTCACATATTCTGTCACCCGGGCGGCATCCACCCGCACGCCTTGCTTGTGCATCAACGCCGCCATCTGCGCCAACGTTTGCTGCTTCTCCATCAAGTGCCACTGCCCGGTCATTCGCAAGTCATCGCACAAGGCCTGGAATAGCTTGAACGTGTACGCTACATCATAAGCATTGTAGACCAGCACATCACTTTTATCCTGCTTCCAATCGCTTGTCGGGAAGTAGAATCGCACCAGGCTACCCAGGTTTAGCAGCCCCATGGACGCCAAGTGCGCATGAACCAGATGCGCGGCAATCTTAGTGTCAAATACATGCTCGGGACGCCAGCTTTTGGGTTTCGCGTCCATCTTCTTCAAGTCCGCATCAATGATATTGTGCCCGACGACTTGCGTGCCTTCTTCCATGTGCTGACGGATGATGTCCAGTCCGTCTTGCACATCAAACGTGGAAAACCCAGTGGACGCATCATACGCAACACCCACAACTGTCACCGTGCCCACCTCGTTCCATTCCAGGTCGAACGCGCACGGCGAACCGTGGCTATACGGAATGTACCCCTTGACCACATCCGGCCGACGCAGCAGCTCCGGCCGCTTTGCCGCCTCCAGCAGATTCCGTACTTCAGCAATCACCAAAGGCAGTACATTCAGGTTGGTTCGGTTCACAAAAGATGGATGAAACGTGCACCCAATCGCGCGCCCGTCTCGAATCTCGATGTGCCCGTGAATGTCGGAGATGTTTTTGCCGGGAAACCACATCTCCTGCGCTTTCCCGCCCACACACAGCAGCGGCACATCTTTGGGAAACTCGTCCCAAACATCATACTGACGACAATGCTGCTCAGCCCGCTTGCGGCTTTCTCCTGTCGGATACGCTTCTCCCATTGCATTCGACGGCGGCAGACACCTGAGTGTGTTGTCAAAAAACACCTGGTCGGCGGTCACACCAGCAAATGGAAGCACCAGTAACCTCAACGTTTTCCCCGCTTGCCCAACAAACGGCCGCCCCTCAGCAATTTCTTCACTGCCTGGCGCTTCCCCCTGCACCAGCAACATGTACTTTTTATCTTCCTTCACGGGTCGAACGAAACCTCGACCTGTGCGTTCTAGCGGGCATCCAGCACAGCCTTCCGGTTTCTTGCGCATGTCACCTCCCGATTATGGCAATCCCCAAACGGGTTCCGCGCGACGCTCTTCCAGCAACCGGCGCATGCGCGACTCCCTTAGCACGCGCACGGTTTCAATGGCATCCTGAAACTCTTTCGTATCCACGACCGCAGCTTCTTTCGCAGGCAGGAACGTCAACTCGGTTTTCACCGCTACCATTCGCTCCATGCTCGGCGGGTGTGTGCGAAACCAACTGGCTCCCAGCACGTACCCGAACCGGTTCGCCATGCGGTCAAACAGACGCACAAACCCGCTAGGGTCGTACCCCGCATTCCAGGCCGTCTGCGCGCCAATCACATCCGCCTCGCGTTCGGAATCCCGCGACACGCCCAGCAGCTCGATCGCAATCGCCAGGGACGCCCCGAATAGAATCGCCTGCGTCAGATAGTACGTGCCGATTCCGACAGGGCCGCCCAGCGAGTACAATAGCACCAACATGCCCGTTTGCGCAATCAAGGACAAAACATTCGCATGCTTCTCCAGCCTGCGCGCGTGCCTGCGCGATATGTGAACCAACTCATGCGCCACAAGCCCCGCCAGCTCTGACTCACTCTCCAGCCGAAACTCCTGTCCACTGGCTTCCGTTTGTTCCGCCCGCGCCACGTCGATCAGCAAAAACTGATTCAGCTTACTATACAGCATTCCCGTGTTGATGACCACAATGCCGCCCGGCAGCGCAAAGGCGTTGGGGTCATCGTCCCACACAACATGCAACTGGATCGGCACCTTCACATCGGACGCCGCCGCCACGCGCGCTACCACACGTTGAATGTACCGGTACACAAACACTGCCCTGGAAAGCTCAATCTGCGCTTCCTCAAGCTCTCGTTTAGCTTGCTCTAGCTCTTCCCCTCGCAGAGTCTCTATTTTCCCAACAAGTTCCTGCACCCGCATCTGTTCCGATTTCACAAGCTCTGGCGGCACCTGGCCAGACGACTGCAACTCCTGCCAAATCCGCTGTCCCCAGCGGACATCGTGTTCCTGTTTCTCAAACCCCGCGCGGAACCCGATGCTTTCGACGTCCGCGAATTCCCGCTTGCGGTAACTCCCATCTTGAAGTCGCTCAAGATTCTCCCGCTGCCTTGCGGGATACGTCAAGGCGAGCTCAACCTTCGCCCGTTGGTTTTCAAACAGAACCTTGCGCGCGCGAATCTTCTGTTCCAGCAGGACAATCGATGCCTTCTTGGCTTTAATTTCCTTGTGCAACTCCTCACGCCGCTGCCTGTTGTCCGGGGAACGAAACTGCTCGCTGCGATTCAGCCGTGCAAGCTCTTCTTCAAGACGCTTGAGCTGCTGTTCTGCCTGCTTCTTTTCCTTTTCAAGCGCTCCAACTTCATGCCTGTACGACGTCTCAAACCAAGCCAATGCTGCCCGCGCTTCCGGTTCAGTAATCTGCCAGTCAGCCGCACGATCGAAAATATCGCTGTAACTCGCCTCTGCCACATACCGCACATCTCGGAACACGGCCTGTTCCGCTGCAGTCGGGTAGAAAGCAATAGACACGGCAACCACTGTTGCCAGAACAGAACGCCACATTGTACGCATGTTTAACCGCCCGGAGAGGGAATCGGCACGCGACGATCGCGTGTTATGGCCTTGAGCTTGAGCGGTTTCCCTTCTGGCCCCGAGATGGCTCGCAGGTAGGTAACCTTCAACTTGAGCGACTTTTCCGGCTCGCTGGTGCAATACGTGACATCGTGCCGCATCTCGCTCCACAAGGCAATGGTTTCTGCCAAATCTTCTGCTTGTCTCACGAATCGCAGCTCAAACCCGTCGGCTCCACTGGCGCGAGCAACCGTAGAGAATTGCAACGCAGCCTGGTTCAGCAGAAACGAGCGACGGTCAACGAGCAAGCCAGTTGTGGATTCTTCGATTTGCTCGAGCCGCAGGGTTGCTTGCCAGCCGATGCGAACAAAGAACAGGTAAAAAGGCGACTGCCGCACTACAGCCAGTAGATCGTCCGGGGTGACTGCCGACAGCGTGTTTTGCCCAGTGCCGATCACAATCAACACGACCCGCTTGCCCGCAGCCGTTTCCTCGAACTGCCACAGCGATTCGCGCACAACGTCAAAGGTGGCTGACTCACTCCACGAGGGTCCAGCGGAATTGAGCAGATCTTCTACTTCCTTCAGCACAACAGAGCGGTCTTTTGTAAACCCCGAGAGTACACGAAGCCGAACATCAAACGTAGCCAATGCAATACGGTCTTGTGGCCGTACCTGGCGCGTCAAGGCCAACACAAAATTCGCAGCTTCATACATGACATCCTGCCACGGGAACCGGAAGAACCCGGTTTCGAAAGGATCGGTTGGCAACGCGCGTGAGTATTCAATCAGCACGGCATAGTAGATTGGCTCTTCCTTCCTCAGTTGAACGCGGATGGGCTGGTAGACCTTCTTGCCTTCGTGAATCTCGAACGAGCTCGCATCCGGGTCTCGGATGAAATGCACGCCATCTTGCACACTCACAGGTATCGTGACCGGGTGTGGACAGCTCGCTTCTTGCTGAAATGGCAGTAACGAAAGCAGGACTAGGGCCAGCAACACAGCTCAACCTATCTCTATTATATCACGGCTGTCAACTCAGCGAAATTGAGCGCAGTCGCCGCCCGCATCGGGCACGAAGAGAACTCGAACGCGCACTCGCGCAAGACCCTTTTCGACAAACCCCAGCTCGCGCGCAATTCGTTCACTCACATCCACATCCCGCTTACCGCGATAATACCGAACCCCACGCCAAACCGCGTATGGGCCGCGGTCGTTAACGCACGCCAGCGCCCACCTACCTTCGTGCTCAAGAGAAAGAACCGTGCCAAACGGCAGCGTGCGATGGGCAACCGTGAACGCATGGCGCGAAAACACTTCACCATTTGCCGTTCGCCGCCCGTGGAACCGCGGACCATACCAGCTCGCAATCCAATCAAGTTTTGGCGGGGTCTGCTCCAGCGGTCGCACCAGATTGCCCGCTGGAATCGGCAGCAGCAGAGTCAGGCTGCCGGCCGCCAGCGCTCTTTTTGCGAGCTTCATACCACTTTCTCCTCTCGATAAAATATTCCCGCAGGTACCGCTTACTTTCCCGACTATCCAGCAGCAACAGGTAATCTACATACAGAATACCCGCAATCAGCACCAACTCAATGACCCACACGACAACTTCCGCGGCATTCATAGCTCTTCCGCCACCTTCTTCGCATCCACTGTGAACCAGAAGGTTTCCGGATCCATCGTAACCAGAACTGGTTCCGGGTCCTTGTCGCTGCGCAATTTGACATGCAGTCGCAGCCGCTCCGGCCGATTCTGTACTGGCTGTTCGAGCATGATGGCTGTGTCCACGTCCGCAAAGATTTCTCCGGAACCTCGCAGCGCCTCGGGATTGGTCAGGTTCCGAAACTCGCTACGCTTTGTTGTGTGGTGCACCAGGATCATACTCAGCTGAAACTGCCTCTGAATCTGATCGAGACAGCGAAACAGATAGACCATCTGCTGGCTATCTTCTTCCTTCTGCTGATGCATCTTGCGCAATGGGTCTAAGATGACCACTTGCGGCTTGACCTTCTCGATTTCCTGAACCAGAATCTCCAGGCCCCGCTTTGTGTCAATCTGTATCTCCAGGTCCTTGCTGATCAGATACAGGTTGTCCGGTGCTAGCCTACCTCCACGGAAACGTTGAATTCTGCCCGCACGCTCTTTCAGCCGCACCTCGCCTATCTCCTGTTCAACAATCAGCACACACAACGGACGCGCCGTTTGCCACAAGCCCAGCACCGGCTCGCCCTCTGCCATGGAGTAGGCGAAGTTGAGCGCCAGCAGCGATTTCTTCATCTTCGGTGGCGCGCCAATGACCATGCGCCCACCCACGGGAAGAAGGGGCACGCAGTAGTACGGTGTAGACAGAATTTCCTTCTCCAACAGCTCTCGCAAAGAGATGGCACGGGACACAGCAATTACTGAACCGTTTCAGACAAATTCACTGCTTTCAGCAAACAGGCCTTGGAGCAGTATTGAAGAAACCGGTTGTTCACGAACAGTTCGACCCAGCCCTTCCCTGCCAGGTCGACCTCAGCTTCGTCCTGAAATTCTTGCGTCTTCCCGCACTCATCACACACGAATCGTATGTATCGTACAATCACGATTTTTCTCCTTTCGTCAACGCGCGTGTAACTCGCTCAAAGTACTCCTGAACATTCCTTACAACCATAAACCGCTTACGGTCTGCCCGGTTCCAAGGCCGTGCAAGTAGAACAGGAATCGTGCGCGGACTGCGACGGCGAATGTCGTCCAGGTTCGGCGGGTAGTCTTCCAGGATGAACGAGACCCCTTCACTCGCGCAAAAATAACCCTTTGTCAACAACCCATCCGCAGGATGGAGCAGCAGACGTGTTTTGTACGGAACCATCAGCCCGTATTTTTGCAGCCACAACAAAGTCTCCGACCACGTCTTGTACGGGTCCCCGTGCCGCTGGGTAATGAAAAGCAGTTGACAGTCTTTCGGCATGGTGTGAATAAACTTGATGGTCGAAATCAGGTTGTTCGGATACGGCTCCAGGTCGGCCCAAAAGCCGCGCAGTCGGTCTAGATGGGCAAGTGCGCGTTCCATCTGCTTTGGGCTGAGACCGTAGTTGAACTCTTGTGGCTCTTTGAACTCGCCCTTCATCCCAAAGAGCGGGCGCAATACCCGGTGGCGGAACGCCTTGTCAAAGTTTGTGAGTACCCCGTCCAGGTCGATTCCAATCCGAGTTAACCGTCGCATAGCGTGTCACCTTTCAGCCGATTCTTTCGCGCGCAGAATCTCAAACAGCAATCCCTGCGCATTGAACAGTATCGCGCACAAAGCCTCCTCGATTGGCTCGCGTGCTTTCTCGCCAAACCCGCGGTGGATAAGCCAGACATCCATCACATGCCGCAGCAGTGATTTGACGTAGCTCTCCTGCGGAATCCCTTTCTGCCAATTGTCGCTGCCACGGAAGGAGCCATCGGACAGATGCCGATGCTTGTGCATGTATTCCGCAAACCGCAACCAGACCAGCGGACTGATAAACCCCTCAAAGTCCAACTTGTCCCGGTCGCTGCTGCGTATCGCCCCAGTTGTGAACCGCACTTGGGCGGGCCCAGTGGAAGTTGTGTGGCCCATGGCCGCCCCTCCTTTCATCGTGTGATTTCTCGAATTAGCTTCCGCGCTCGGGTGTACAAAACTTCAAGCCCGCGCACGTCGCTTTCACATCGTTTCTGAAGGATTTTGAGTGCCTTGCCAGAGCGGTCTTTGACAACTTGATTCCAGACTTCCGGTGAGATGGTAAGCTTCCGAATCGGGGAATCGAGAAACTCAAGCAGATGCGCCTGGCTGCGTCGGCCGGTCAGTGTGCCCGACTTCACGACCCAGTACATATCAATGTGATGCTTCCGCTCCAGTGGTGGCAGACCGTACCGCCACAGACGCGTGTTCAAAAACGGAATGTCGAAGTTTTTGCCGTAAAAGCTGACCCAGATCAAGTACTGACCGAGCTCCCGACGCACAGCCCGCAAGACGGACTCATCATCCCCGGGCCGCCGCACAACGAAACTCTTAACGGGTCTCCGAAACGGCTTTACGCAAGCGACAAGCACACTGCCATAATCGCCGTCTTTACTGGTTACCTCAATGTCAAGAAAACATATCTTCCCTGCTTCTTCAACAATCGGCAGTATCTCTTCCGGTCGAATTTGCACAACGCACTCCGCCAATACAGCTCGGGGATGGCAGCCATCGCCTCCACCCTTTACTTACTGTAAGCCGCCATCCCCGAACCGAAATTTTAGAACCTCGCGGGAAAGAACCGCGAGATGTCTAAACGAGTTGGGTCGTCTTTCCGCTTGCGATTAGAGAACCCAACAATTGACCCAACAATCTCGGGATTGTCGAAGTCAACTGTGGCAAGCCCAATCGCTTGGAAGAACGACTTTGTCAAGCCTGAAACGTTGATTTGGTACTGTGTCTTCTCACTCGCGTCCACGCGACCGCTTTTCAGCTCGCTTACGAACTCGGGCGTGAACCATTGTGGACGTACGTTCCAGACTGCGGTGAAGGTTCGCAAATCAAGCAACTGACCTAGGTTGGTGAGACCGTTGTTGTATGCGTTGCGAACCGACTGAGCCAGTGCTTCCCATCCCTCTCGCGCCAGAGTTGCCCCGTTCGCGGGGTAGTAGAGCGGGATGGAGATTTGCACGTAGCCGTTGCGAACTTCCTTCAACGTAGGACGACCCACAATCGCGTTGCCTTTGTAGGGCTCCACTTCGCGGTCAAGGATTTCGTCTACGTTGATTTCATTCAGTAGATGTTCTGTCACCGGTGACCTCCTTCTTTTCCTGATATGCCGCCTGGAGCGCGAACTCTTTGGCGGCAAGTACATCTGCCAGGCTCGGGGTGAGCCGGACAGAATCTCCTTCTTTCTGCACGACGGGGTCAAAATACGGCTGCGGGAACCGCCGCTCAAACAGCGGAATCGCTGCCACGGGCAGCACAACTTTTGCAGGGTAGTGAATGTGTGGCTGCTGTGGGTCGGGGTGACTTGTGAGCCACACGCGCCGGCGAGACTCAATGATGCGGTTCTCACCTGTGCCAACCGGGCGTGAGAATCGGTCAATGTGCAGCACGATGGAAAAGTACTTTGGCACACTGGCTGTTCTTGCTGTGCCCACCAAAGCCGGGCCGCGGATTTGTGCTGCGGTATCTTCCTCTATCCCCTTGGATTCGTGTGTGCTCCACAGCACATATCTTAACCCAGGAAGGGCAGAAAAGCCACGAATTGTGTCCAGTAGCTCTGATTGCGCCACGCCGTACATGGAACGCGATGCGGGAATGACGAACTCGCCCTCTAGCGCTACCGATACTTCCTTCTGTTCTCCCTTGAAGTAGCCGTTCCGCCGGCACTCTTCCAGCAGCGCTTCACCTAGAGACTGCATTCCTTCAATGATATACGCACAAACGCTGCCGTCCCAGCTTCTCCAGCCTTGTTCAGACGGCCATTCACCTTTCGACAAGCGTCGCAAAGCCCGAAACACGCTGTCGTTGGGTGTGATAAACACTAGCTCGACCTTGCCTTGAGACACCAGCGGCTCAAACACAATCGTAGATGACGGCTCGATGGTGACTACGCGGACGGGCTTACCGTATCGGTTGACAAGCCATTCAGCCGCATGAGCTAGATGTGTCGACTTGCCCACACCGCTGTCGCCGTAAATCAGAACCGACGAAACTTCCTGCGTACGCAGCAGGTGTTCCGTGCTAATTGGCTTTCCCTGTTGGTCCTTTTTCAGTGTGATCATTCGTTTTCTCCTTCTGCCCCCTTTTCTTTTTGTCACCAAACCATATGCCGGCAATTTTAGCCCGCTCAAAGCCATTCAGAAGCCACTTCACGCCCCATGACGAAATCATTGCGGTCTTCTGAAATGGAATCGATGGTCTTAGCAAACACTTCCTTTCCGGAAAAATCGTAATGTTTTTGACTGTCAGACCGCCAGGGAAGTAAGCGCTCACCACGTAGTAGGTGCGCCCCTTGCGGTCTACTTTTGGGCCCTCCTGCAAGTACACCCGCGGCTTATGCATCTTTGTGCATCTCGGCATTGTCGACTCCCTCCCGCAGAATTCTCAAGTGCTCAACCCGCCGCTCAAACCCTGGCGGTATTGAGTCCCAATTGCTCACTTTTTGACACAAATCCCGGAACGGGCAGCGGTCTCGTGCGGAACACGGCCACGACGTATCCAGGTGTGGCCACGGAATGCTCAAAGGATTGAGCCGCCGCAGTAATTCAATGACCTCGCATGTGTTGTGGATACTGACGCGCGTTGTGTCCAGCTCTTGCTGGGAGCGAATCACAGGAATCGGCATCATTAACCGCGGCGGTGTATCTTCAACCACATACTGCACAATGACACCACGCACTTCAAAGCCAAGAGATTCCGCACCCAGAATCTCAAAGTCCGCCTGCACGTCGCCTTTCCAGGAATTGATTAGCTGTTCCTGCGTGCGCCGTGGGTTGGTGGTCTTAAACTCCAGCACCCACAGCTCGCCATCGTACTCAATGACTCGGTCGAGCCTTCCCACTCCCTTGTGGGGCGAGTCGAAGCAGTCGAACTCGAACTCAGCTTCCGAAGCCACCACGTGCGCCTGCGCGAGGTCGCTTTTCTGGCAACGGTTCCACAAAGCCCGCCCGGAATCAATCGCCTGCTCGGTAAGCTTCAAGTATCGACCGGAACTGTCCGGCTGCTCGCCGCGCAGCACGGCGTCAATCTGCTCATCGGTAGCGCCACGAGCTTGCATATCCGCGATTACGTGAAACGCCGTGCCGCGCTGCAAGGACCAATCGGCTGTTTCTGGCACAATCCCAATTTCGTACACTAAGCGGTACATTTCAGGATTGCGCCAGAACAGCTTGTATCTTCCTTGGTCAATTTTCATCGTCTTTCTCCTGAAGCTTGAGAATGGTCACCAGCACTGTCTCGCCCGGCCGGAATTGCTGTGGGTTGTCGACCGGCACGCAGATTGAGATCATCCGCATTGCGTCCAGCGGTTCGTTCTCCTTGTACAGCCGCAAGAAGAACTCGACGGCCGGACCGGCTGAATCATAGAATACTCGCTTAACGTTTACCTTGAACTTTAGCTCACTCATGGTTGCCTCCTCCTTTCTGCTACTCAGCATTGAATCACAACTAACAACAAGCTGTCAAGCAAAATTTTTCATTCCGCACTTACCTGCCACTGCTCCTGAAAATACCTTGCTGACTGCTCGGCCCGTGCAATCTCGCGGGCCATTTCCGCGAGACATTCCACGCAAATCGGCTTCACCACACAATGCTCGTCAAACTGTACGTCACTTCTCCCACATCGCGGGCATTGCTTCATCGTATTCCCTTCCTTTCTGCTACTCAGTCTTGAATCACAACTAACAACAGGCCGTCAAGCTAAATTTTTCATTCTGGTGTCTGGGTCGAGTCGGGCGGGATTTTGCTGTTTTGGTATGCCGCTCGACCGTGGAGTGCTGCCCCAGCAAGCGGCAAAGCCAAAGGCAGGTGCCGCAGCCAACCGGCATTCTCTTTCCCCAGCTCCTTCCTGGCCCACCAGGTATACACAACAACCCCTGTCCACACGGGAATGGACACAGCCACCATGTTCAACACAGTCGGGCGCTTCCCGCGCAGGAAGATATTGCCACCTTCCACACAGTTGTGGCAGCGCTTAAACACATCATTGGTGGTGGCAATGTCGGCCCCAAGCGCAGCAGTGTACGCCCCAACACTGGCCCAGTACGCCCAATCGGCAGCCCGCGGTGGCTTGGCGGGCTTCTTTTCCCCTTCCAGATAGGCCTCCGCGCGGGGGTCTAGGAAATAAACAGCCGGGCGCGGATTCTGTCCTTGGGCTGAACAGGCTGTGGCTGCCGCAAGGAATACAACGAAGCGGGCGTATACTTTCATCACATACAATATTCGCTCACTGCTCATCTTGGCCAGACCATTCGTTTCCTGGCCGCCTTACCCGCGGCCCTACTCGCGTCCATACTTGTGCCACCCATGCTATTCGTGTCGCTCATGCCGCCGCGAAGTCAAACAAGACAACTTTTCTCGGCACTCCAAGGTTCTTCTCAAAACTCTGAAATAATTCTATCGCTGGCCCAATTTCTGCGAAACTGCGCGCCTGGTATTGCTGAACCACCACCCCGCGGTTTTTATGATAGAATGACCAGTGAATCTCTAGACGGAATTCAAGCGTTAACCGCGACAGTGAAAGATAAGAAACCCGCGGCTTTTCTGAACGAACGCTTTCGTCAATTGTTTCTGATATGGCTTCTGCTTCGGGAGTAAAGGAAATATCGAACGCCCTACTCCCGCCTTCCTCTTCAACAACAATGAGTTTCGGAGGGCCAAACTCACGAATGGTCTTTTTAATGTACGTGGCGGCATCCCTTAGGCTAGCAAAGTGGCCACAATGCATACCGGGAATTTTGTCCCGCACTGTATCAACGCGGGCGTATACTTCTTTCGGCCTCATTTTGCTTCCTCCTTCTGCGTCCCGCGCAATATCCGCGCCATACCTGCGGCGTTATCCGCGGCGCTGACCGCGCCCATACCCGCGTAACCCGCGGCATTGTGTGTTTCTCCCGGCCCGCAATCCGCCGCAATCATTGCCATGCGCTGAACCCCAATAACCAAACCCGTTGTGGTGTGCCCAGCCGCGATTCCAGTTTCTGAAACTTTTCTAGGGCTAGGCCAAGCTCATCAGTGCCACCGAACACCCATTTAACGTGGTGGTCGCGAAGTTTCCCGCCGCATCTGAAACGCCAACTCGCGGCTAGATTCCACATTCCGTCCACGAGACCCTCTTTCAAAACCAATTCCGAAAAGATAATATCTGAATTCTCCGTGTCGCGCGTCCAGAACGAGATTGAGACAGATTCCCGATCCGGTGGGCCCACGAACGTTTCGAGTTTGTAAGGCAGACCAAAATGGTCGACTAACTCGCGAAGATACCGTTTCGCTTCTCGCTCACATTTAAACTTTGCAGAGCACTCTAATCGCGAAAATTCTGATTGCTTCCGAAGTTGGAATGCCGCGCGAACCGCGTGCGGTTTCAGCGAAGCGAATTCAAAACTTTCGACGATATTTTTTCTGGGCCAAGCGTTCATTTGCTCTCCCCCTCGACAATTATTGCTTGACCAAATGGTGGATTAAATTCCGTTCTGCCGCCCCCGTCCAAGAGAACCCACAACACTGGATAGGGCGGAGTGCTGACGCTCACTTCACCAAAACCATCAGTGAAATAGACGAATAGCTGCGGCGTGATGCCGCGGCGTTCGATTTCCCAAAATGGCGGATTGAAACTTGTCCCGCCGCGGCCACAAATTTCGATTGTTTCTGGCAGCGTTTCGAATGCGTCGAAGAAAGCGTAAGATTGCGTAGCCGCATCGGCTTGGAATAGATGAACGGAGCACCGAAAAGCGGCCCGTAGGCTGTTAATCTCTGCTAACACGGCTTCCAGCGTCTTTCTGCTCATCGAGCCAGAAGTGTCCATGGCGATTGCAATTTCGCCCGTTTGAACTTGAGCGGATGAGGGAAGATAATGGCCAGCATGGACGAAGCGTCTATTCGGCGGCAACCACGTAGGTTCTCCACCAATGCTCCGCACGAAGAATTCTGCCAGTAGGCTGCGCCAATCTACACGTGTTTTGTCGGCGGAGCGAATGAATTCTTTCAAACTCCCGGGCATGTTGCCCGCTAGCGTAGCTGCTTCTTCAATCGCAGCCTGCCATTCATGGGCGATAGCTTCGGCATCTTTATCGCCCAGAGCGGGCTTTTTAAAACATTTGTCACCGCACGCGCACGCGCGGCTAACGTCGTCGTGCGTGGGCTTCTTTCGCTTCTTGGTCAAAGATTTGACCAAAATGTCGTATATTTTTTCCGCGGAGCAATCACCAAAACTTTCCATGCTTCTCTTCACCGTCCGGCGAAGGAGATCTTCAATACCCTCTTTGACCCTATCGTCTATGTTGAATTTCTCCGCCATTCCCACAAGATGAATCTGAATGTCGGATGCTATGTTCCACCAATTGGGGTCGCGGTTTCCCATGCGCCACAAGTGGCCATAGGCGCAATGGGCCACTTCGTGGTATATGAGATATCGCATTAGGTTCTCATTCGCACTCTCTGCGTAGTGTGGATTGATGTATATTTTCCGACCGTCAGTTCCTGCGATATCTACTTCATCCGAGAAAACTGGTTCCAGTTTGAGCGACAACGCGCCCCAGAACGGATGCGTTTTTAGCAGCGATATTCGGGCGCGGGCGAACGATTCGTACGCAGTTTTCGGCGGCATGGCGTCAACCTACGATAGAATCTTGTGGTGACGGACTATCCAGTCCGCAATATCTTTCTGTGTGCGTAGCGCCGGGAATTTTTTCTGTGCGGCGCTAAACAAGAACGCGGAAACTTCTACCGCGATAGGGTTTCTATCTTCATTCTGGATTTCGCCCAATCGCCGGATTAACTTCGCTAGGCCGGCAACGTGTTCTTCTTTCGCCCTTTGCAGTGCGGCAACTGCCGTCATATAGAGTAGCTCTGTTTTGGTGGGCAGCGGCACTTCTTCGCCGCGCAGAAGGGCTTCAATATTCGGCAACTCTTTCGCCCGCTTGCGAAACGCCATCAGCTTGCCAGCTTCTTCTGCGCCAATCGTGCCGGCGAGTGCTTCGGTTGTGATGACGTCTTTCTCTTCCTGCGTTCCGGATAACGCGGCGTCAAATGCCAGAAGAATTCGGCCGGCGCGTTCAATGCTGCGCGGGCTCAGATTCGAACGCCGATTGGCGTCAAAATCCGCAACCCGGCCGGCCCATTGAACGTACGCTAGCAGATATTCCGGCAACGGTTTTTGCAAAGCGGCTCGAATCTTCTGCGATATCTCTTCATTGAAATCTAAGTCACTTTCAAACCCACCTAACGCCAAGCGCACCCATTCCTCGGCTGAGGGTTCAACCTCAAAGAATGTCAGGCGGTCGTTCACGTAGGTCGGCGCACGGAACGTTGCCGCCCTATCGGAATCGCGGTTCGACGCGACAACGACGCGAACGTTATCCATCAGCGGGAATTCTCCAATTACCCGCTCGAAGAATGCGCGCGACAACGCGTTCTGAACGGCCGGTGCGGCTTGGAACAAATCGTCTATGAAAAGCAAGATAGGTCTGTCAGCGGGAAACGATTCGTGGAATATTTTTAGGGGAAACTCAGCAGGTGCCGCCCACTGCGTGATTCGAGCGTTCCCGCGCTCAATCACATACGGTAGCCCCTTGGCGTCCACCACATCCCTCAAGACGGGATAGACGGTGATGAGCTCGGCTTTCATGAGTTTCGCGCACGCTGCAACTGTGGCGCTTTTCCCGATCCCTGGCGAGCCCAACAGGCAGGGCGTATCGCATGGCGGGAATGCGAGTATCGCTTTCGCGGCTTGTTTTAGGGTTATCATCGTCGCCTCCCTCTTTAAATGATGGCGGCGCTACCCGCGGTATGTTAACACAATACTCGCGCTACAGGGAGCGCCTGACCGACTGCATTGTTGAGCTCCTTTCTACCCGCGGTATGTTAACACAATACACGCGCTACAGGGAGCGCCGGCTTTTTAGCCGGACCACCAGCCAAATGTCTCGAGGCGCTTGACCGCACCACAATAACGCGCCACCCGACTTTTTCGCATCCCGCACCGCGGCTCGCCGGCTTGTGCGCACCGATACCAATTCAACATCCGACAAGTCGGCTAATTCCGCTGCGACGAACGCGCAGCGGATGTACCTGCCATCCCGTACCATATAGTGGTAGCCCGACGGCAAAAGCTTCGCTCCCTGATTGCAGGCAGGGCAACTGTCAAGTGGGATTCTCATTGCTAGTCACCCCGCCACAAGGGTCTTTTCCACAGCATCCCACGAGCCATACCGTGGTCGCGGGTGTGGCGGGCGCCAGCCGAGCCGTTCCGCAATCCGAACCGGCATGGCTCGGATTTGCGTCCATGATTCGCCTCGCTGGATCTTATCGGGGTCAAGCCCGGCTATGGCGGCAACGTCGCGCCACGCACTGCACTTAAGGTTCTTGCTGACCTTTCGGGCCGCGTGTTGAGCGGCTTCCGCAATCCGATCGTTTGGGTGTCGTGCCAGCCAGTCAGCCGCAAGCGGCTCCATGTCGCTGACCCACTGCTCCCACAGTGCGGGAAAGTCCGCATTTGATGGGGGCTTGCCGGCCAGCACCTCCCATCGCGTTCCCCCGTGATAAAACTGGGAGCGCAAGGTGCGCTCTACGGCTACCCAGTCACACTCGGGGTCGAATTCTTGGGTGAGGGATAGCCGCACTACCACGCGCTCTTCGTGGTAGCTCAGCCGACCCGGCGTGCACTTGTAGTGGTTTTCCGTCGTCTCCTTGGAGACGATGCCCGGGCGACTGGCCCATACCCGCGCACTGATTCCATAGCTACCGCCGTTGGCCACGCCGTCGTGACCGAACAGGTCACGCAGCGTGATGTACCATGTGGTTTGCATGTTCCACCTCCCTAGCGCTTCAATGGGGCCGTGATCATTCGATCGCGGAAATTCATTAACCGCGGCGGTGTATCTTCAACCACATACTGCAGCTTCAATGGGGCCGCGATCATTCGATCGCGGAAATTCATTAACCGCGGCGGTGTATCTTCAACCACATACTGCAGCTTCAATGGGGCCGCGA
>ENA-ORXB01000994-ORXB01000994.1-sediment-metagenome-genome-assembly--contig:-NODE-994-length-40962-cov-18.612425_pt1 | contig 40962 bp, 40 predicted proteins | sample MGYA00237863_ERZ511475 | MGnify/ENA primary metagenome ERZ511475 (study PRJEB26305, sample SAMN06343858) | sediment metagenome | isolation source: hot spring sediment | place: Canada: British Columbia... | reverse complement strand
GTTTGACCGACCATATTTGGAGTTGGGAGGAGTTTCTGACCTATAGGCATTATCACTACCAGAAGGGGTGACTACCCGGTTTTGGAAACAGAAACAGAATCGACTTCGTGCCCACGCTTGATGGGCACTGACACAAACATCTCATCGGACGCGACAGGCTCTCCATGCACAATCCGATTGCGCAGATCATAGAAGTCCCACATCCAAAATCCTGCGGCGGTCCGCGAATAGCCATCGCGCTGCGCCTCAATCGCCCATTCACCCCACTGCTTTCGAAGCCAATCGTCCACAGCGTCTGCTAAAGTCCGTTTGATTCGGTTCTCGTCGGGGGCAAGAAGCGTCTCCAGCGCAGTGGCGATACTCACAACCCCTGTCTGAACAGGGTAATCTTTTTGGTTGGCAATCCGAAACCACTCCAGACTGCGTAGGATGCGCCTCCGAAGTTGCTCAGGAAATTCCACATCGAAAACGCGCTGCAGTAAGTGTAGCAGGTATGGTTCAGGCAGAACCTGCCCGCGCAGGTATGCGTTCAGCGGGATGGAGAAGCGAAACTTCTCCAGCATTAACGGCGTCCCGAATCTCTTGGAATTGCTGTTCGCTCAGCGAGATTAGGTAGCCGCTCTCTTCAGGGGCGTAGTGGCAAAGGGTGATTGTCTGCACAGGTCGATCTTGTAGGTCGCGAAACCGCTCGAAGTAGCGCGCCAGAAACTGCGCTATTGTTGGCTCTGGGGTGAACGCTCGAAGCGGCTGAAAGACCACCCGCCCTACTCGCAGGGAAGAGCCTATCGCCCCCCAGTTAAAGGGTACCCATGGGAGGAAAACCACTTGGTAGTGCGTCTGCATAGCGTCTGGGATTTGCATAGCGTATCCCCCGACGGGGCGTCAAACCACCGTCCCATAGAAGCCCCACAGGTGCGCTTCATCGGCGCGCACGCGCACGATTTGACCTGCCAGCTCGCGCCCCCCAACGAAGTGCATCATCTTGTTCTCGCGTGTGAAGCCTGCCAGTTTCGTCGGGTCTTTCTGGCTGGGACCCTCCACCAGCACCTCGAACACCCGCCCGACCTGCGCGCTATTAATCTCGCAGGTAATCCGATTCTGTAGCTCGATAAGCCGCTGCAGACGCTCTTGCTTGACGGCGCGGGGCACTTGGTTCTCCATCTGCGCAGCGGGCGTACCTGGACGCGGGCTGTAGGCGAACATGAATGCCCCGTCGAAGCGGATGCGCTCCACCACGCGCAGCGTGTTCTCGAACTGCTCGTCGGTTTCGCCAGGGAAGCCGACGATGATGTCGGTCGTAATCGCAATGTTCGGCACGCGCTCGCGCAGCTTGCCCACAATCTCCTCGAACTGCTCGACGGTGTAGAGACGGCGCATCGCCTTGAGGATGTCGTTGTCGCCCGACTGCAGCGGCAGATGCACATGCTCCATCACTTTGGGCAGTTCGGCGATTGCGCTAATCAGGTCGTCGCGGAAGTCGCGCGGGTAGGGTGAGGTGAAGCGGATGCGCTCAATACCGTCGATATCGTTCAGGAGTTTGAGCAGCCGTGCGAAGGGCACGCGCCCCTCCAGCAGGTTCTTGCCGTAGGAGTTGACGGTCTGCCCCAGCAGGGTGATTTCTTTGGTGCCGCGCTCGGCGAGTCGGCGCACTTCCTCGACGATGTCGGCGGTCGGTCGGCTGCGCTCGCGCCCGCGCGTGGTCGGCACGATGCAGAAGGTGCAGAACTTGTCGCAGCCGTACTGGATGGGCACGAACGCCTTGAGTTTCGGCGCGCGGTCAACCTTGCGTTCGGGGATGTCGGTGACGATGGCGCCTTTGCGTTCGGGCAGGTCGAGGCGCATCGCCAGCCGCCGTTTCTGAATCGCCTCTTCCAGCAACGCGCCCACTTGCGCCACATGCGCCGTGCCGACGATCATATCCACGAACGGGGCTTTCTGACGGATTTCGTCCGCGCGGAGTTGCGCCATGCACCCGCACACGCCGATGACCATCTGCGGCTTGCGCTGCTTGAGCTGGCGCAGGTGTCCCAGCGTGCTGAACACCTTGTCTTCGGGCTTGCGCCGCACCGAGCAGGTATTGAGCAGCACGACATCGGCGTCCTCCACCTGTTCGGCAGGCTCGTAGCCCCGCTCCTGCAGGTAGAGGCTCATCTGCTCGGAGTCTTCCTCGTTCATCTGGCAGCCCCAAGTGAGAATCGTATAGCGCGGCATGCTCGGTTCACCAATCGGGATTATACCTCACGGTGGGGGTGTGGGGCGTCCAATACCAATCGCGCGACCAAAGTCCGTAGTAACAACGGCGTAATTGATGACCCCCTCCTTTAGGTTCCCCCTGCACGCAGGGGAACCGAGTAGGCGCGCCTCTCGCGGTTCCCCTTGTGAAGCGGGGGGAACCTGCAGGAGGGGGGTAATTATGAACTCTGACTCAGCGATAAGTATGACAGGCAACCACAGCGGGTTGCCCCTACAAGATAATCCGTGCAGGGGCAGACACGCAGGTCTGCCCCTACTGGAATGTCGAAACTTTGCGACGAAACGTTAGTAGGTGTGGCTGCCCCCGATGCTGCAAGTGGGGCGCGTGCGCACATTGTTCATCGTATAGGTTCCGCCCGAAGGACACTCAGGCTGTCGCTGTAGGAACTGGGGCACGAGGTTCGCCCATGTGGGGATTGCCGTGCCTGGTCGGCGGTTCACCAGCGCCCATTGCTCCTTGGCGGCTTGGATTTGGCGCAGGTTCGCGCGGCAGGCGTTCGCCCGCGCACGCTCGCTCGCGTTGAACATGCTCGGCACCGCAATCGCCAGCAGGATACCGATAATCATCACGACAATCAAAATCTCAATCAGCGTATAGCCGTCTGTGCGCTTATGTCGTCGCATATTTCACCTCCGAATGGTGCGCGTCGCTGCTGAGAGGGTCTCTCAGCAGCGACTTGAACCGTTCTCAACTTAGAGTGTATGCCCCGTGACGCTACAACTCGGGTTGGTGCTCATGTTGCCGATGGTGTAGGTTCCGCCCGACGGACAGCTGGGCTGCTGCTGAATGAAGTTCGGCACGAGGTCAGCCCACGCGGGCGTCGCGGTCGGACCCTGATTGTTCGCCATCGCCCACTGCTCCTTGGCGGCTTGGATTTGGCGCAGGTTCGAGCGGCAGGCGTTCGCGCGGGAACGCTCGCGCGCGTTCATAAAGCTCGGCACGGCAATCGCCAACAGGATGCCGATAATCAGCACCACGATCATAATCTCCACGAGCGTGAAGCCTCGCTCGCGGCGTCGGTTCAGCAAAGTGCGCATTGTCATCTGTCCCTCCGTATCAGATTGTTGGAAGCTGGGGAGAAAACCGCACCTTTCGGGCGGCGATTGGTCTGCGTTCTCTCCCCGCTCTAATGACGTTATTCCATCTTGCGCGAGGAGAACTCAACAGGCAAAGATGCGGGTTTTAGGGATGGTGATGTCGCTGCAATCCCTGCACCACAGGAAGAAAACAGCAAAAGCCAGCCGCGCATACTTTGCGACGGCTGGCAGAGAAGTTAGCAGAGACCTTCGCTTAGAGCGAGTGCCCCGTGATGCTACAACTCGGGTTGGTGCTCATGTTGCCGATGGTGTAGGTTCCGCCCGACGGACAGCTGGGCTGCTGCTGGATAAAGTCAGGCACGAGGTCAGCCCACGCGGGCGTCGCGGTCGGACCCTGATTGTTCGCCATCGCCCACTGCTCTTTGGCGGCTTGCACCTGACGCAGGTTCGAGCGGCAGGCGTTTGCACGGGAACGCTCGCGCGCGTTCATAAAGCTCGGCACAGCAATCGCCAACAGGATGCCGATAATCAGCACCACGATCATAATCTCTACGAGCGTAAAGCCCCGCTCGCGGCGTCGGTTCAGCAAAGTGCGCATAGTCATCTGTCCCTCCATGTCCAAGATTCGGGGAATGCTACGGTAGTATCCTCCCCACTGAGGGTTGTTCCACTGGGGTGTGAGAAAGGTCGCTCAGGGAAATACGAGTTTTTGCAGTTTACGCGCCGCGCGTGAACACCCACGCGATCAACCCCAACGCGAGCGCAATCACCACGACGCTGGCAATCGCCTCTTGACGGCTGAGTTGGAACGCGCGCCAGTTGAGCGCGAGCGTGACGACCGCCATCGGCACAAGCGCGGGCAGGCGCGGCGCTATCCCCAGCGCAGGCAGCACCCACAGCACCAGCGCAAGGTAGACCCACAGCGCGACAAACAGCCCAATCAGCGTCGCGCGCACGCGCAGCCCGAACCGTATCAGGCACGCGGCGTACAGCGCAAGGAAGATGAAGTCGCCCACGCCGATGATTGCAATCGGCGTCAGGCGCGCGGTCGCTTCGGGGGCGTTGGGGGCAGCCATCACCGCCACTGACGCCTTCTCTGCGACTTCGGGCGCCTTCTCCATCACCTGCTTCACGAACCCGCCAGGCGTCAGCACGGTGAGCATGTCCACCATCGCCGCGAAGGGGATTACGGGCGCGAGCAGGTTCTTCTCGCGGATGAGCTTAGCGAGCGTCGCGCCCAGCCCGACCGCCGCTGCCATCAGCAGGTAGCCGTGCACGGCGCGGTAGACGCCCAGCGTTAGCTCCGATGGCGGGTTCGCGCGGCTCCAAACCAGCAGTGCTGGCAGCGCGTTCCAGCCCAGCCACGCCACAAGCCCGCCCACCAGCATCGCGGGCGCGAGCCAGCGCACCCGTTCCGCCTCGTGCGCCCACGCGAACACCAGATGCAGCAGGCTCGCCATCAGCAGCAGGGTGGTCAGCAGCACGCCGCCCAGCAGCAGCCAGCCGCTCGGCAGGGTCAGCATTGGCGCGCCCAGCTGCAGCGCGAAGTACGCCGCGCTCCACACCACCCAGCGGGGAACCGCCTGCGCTACGGTCATCTGGCGCAACACGCCCCATGATACCAGACGCGCCTACACCACGCGCAGCAGTCGCTTCGGGGGCGCGTCCGCTTCGGGTTCGTCATCGGGGCGATGCGCAATATTGTAGAGGCTGTCGCGCTCCACAGGCACGCGCCCCGCATCACGAATCAGCTGAATCAGCGCAGACCGTGTCAGTACCTGCTGGCGCACACCGGGCGCGTCGTCTTGGTACACGATCTCGTACTCGTGGACTGTGCCGTCCACATCGTCCGCGCCGTACCAGAGCGCAATCTGCGTGATGGCGGGCGTGTTCATAATCCAGAACGACTTGATGTGCGGGAAGTTGTCCAGCATCAGGCGTGCGACGGCGATATTGCGCAGGTCGTCGTCGCCGCTGGGATGCGGCAGGTGCGCCAGTTGCGTGCCTTCAGGGTGGAACGAGAGCGGCGTCATCGCCAGAAAGTGCCCTGTCTCGTCCTGTAGCTCGCGCAGTTGGATAAAGTGATCCACGCGCTCTTCGAGGGTCTCGCCCATCCCATACAGCAGGGTCGCGTACTGTTTCAGCCCTGCCGCCGCGATTTCGCGGGCGATTTGCTTCCACCGCGCGCCGTTAATCTTTTTGGGGAACAGCTCGGCGTGGATGCGGTCACTCAGCACCTCAATCCCGCCGCCGGGCACGCTGCCCAGCCCCGCCTGCTTCATCTCTTCCAGCACCTCGCGCAGGGGCTTTTTCGCGACGCGGGCAATCTCTTCCCACTCTACTGCCGTGAACGCCTTGATGTGAACCTCAGGACGCTCCTCCTTGACCGTGCGCACCAGGTCCAGGTAGTATTGATACGGCAGGCGCGGGTTCACCCCGCCCACGATATGCACTTCGGTAATCGGGATATGCTTGTAGGCGCGCAGCCGCTCGCGCACCTCGTCCATCGTCAGCGTGTAGGGCTTCGGACCGCCCTTCTGCGCATAGAACGAGCAGAACTTGCAGCCCTTGTTGCAGATGTTGGTGTAATTAATGTGCTGATTGCGGATGTAGTAGGCATAGTCGCCGTTGAGCCGCTCGCGCACAAGGTTCGCCAGATACCCCACCCCCGACAGGTTCGGCGTGGTATACAGCGTCATGCCATCCGCGAACGACAGCCGCTCGCCGCTGGCGACCTTCTCGTACAAGGGCATCAACTCGCGCCCCAAAATCGTTTCCAGAACATGCATACGAACGCGCCTCCGTGAAATATTTCACAGAGATTATACCCGAACGGGGGCGGGTTTTTCCTGCGGGCGCGTCGCCAAAATCGTCGCACAGAAGATAACCAGCATAATCCACAGGATGTCGGTAATCAGCAGATGCACCAGTTGCATCCACACGGGGGCTTTGAGCCACACATTCAGCAGCCCCAGTCCCAACTGTGCCACATAGAGCAGGTTGAAACCAATCCCCAGCCGAAAGGCGGTCGGCGATGGGCGATCGAGCATCAGACGCGTCAGCACCACAAGCATATAGAACGCGATTCCGACCGCCAGCGTCGGATGGTAGATGCGCAAGGCAAGCAGCGTCTCGCCCACGACGGGGTTTGTGTGAATCACATCGAGGTGCAGCAGCGTGTCGCCCAGCGCGGTGACCGCGCCGCTCATGCCGATGAGCGTCATTAGGAACAGCGCGCCCAGCGTCGCCGCGCCCGTCCAGCCCTGACCGCGCAGCGGGAAGCGCGCCCCGCCCGACGCCCACCACGCCGTCAGCGTGATAAACAACAGCAAAATGAAGGTGTTCAGCAGGTGCGCCGCCATCCACACTGCCCGCGCATACGAAACATCGGTCGCCACACGCTCGAACAGCACCAGCCCCGCACCCACTAACGCTTCGGTAATCATGAAAAACGTGCTCAGCACCGCGCCCAAGCGCACGATATGCTTGCGCGGGTACGCCCGAAATGCCCAAATCAGCATCGCCAGCACCAGCAGGAACGCCAGCCCGCTGGTCAGACGGTGGCTGAACTCGATGAGGGTCTCCACCGACGGGTCGCGTGGGATAATCTGCCCGTTGCAGGTTGGCCAGTGGCTGCCGCAGCCTGCGCCTGAACCTGTCGCTCGCACAAACGCGCCCCACAGAATCACCAACACATTGTAGCCCAGCGTCAGCCAGGCGAACTTCGCGAAGCGAGTCATGGCAACATCGAGTATACCCGACGCGCCTGTGCAAATCTTCACAAGGTATAATCTCGTGGGGTGAAAACAGCAGAGGGTTTGGCAACTGCGCTACAGTCGCTTTACGCGCGGCTGGAACAGGCAGGGCTTGACAGGAAGTTTGTTCGCGAGGTGCTTCTGCCTGACTGGTGGGATGATACAATCGCCGAGCATCCGACAGGCTATGCGGAGGCGCGCCTGCGGATTGCACGCGCGTTGGGGCTGTCGCTGAACCAGCTGGACTCAGGCGACCTCCTCGAGAGTGTGCTTGACGAAACGCGCTTTCGTTGTAAACCCCGTCGGGCTACGGAGCCGTACTCCATTCGCTGGACAATCCTGCTCGCGAAGCGTGCGGCGGAACTAGCCGCTCGCGCGACGCGAAGCCCCTACGAACCGCTTCCCGAGTCCGCCAGCCAAATCCACGACGCGATTTTGCAAGACCAACCGTGGGTCAGTTTGGACAGCCTCCTCGCATACTGCTGGCAGCATGGCGTACCCGTAATCCCGTTGAAAGTTAAGCCACGCACGAGCAAAAAAGTGGACGGTCTGATTGTGCGCGTCGACGAGCGTCCCGTAATCGTGCTGGCGTGCGGCTATAGATACTCCGCACGGCTCCTGTTCATCGTCGCCCACGAACTTGGGCACTGGGCGAGCGGGCACCTGAGCAGTCAGACAGTTTTCGCGGAAGACTCAATTACGCGTGAGGGGGAAAATCAGGAGGAGGCAGAGGCGAACTGGTTTGCCGTCGAACTACTGACAGGTAAGCCTGACAAGGCATACTGGGCGCCGCGCTTCCTCACGGCAACTCAACTGGCAGAGGGCGCGCGAAAGGCAGGCGAGCGGGATAGAGTAGATCCTGGCGTGGTCGCGCTCAACTATGCGTGGAACGAAGGGAGTTGGGCGGTGGGGATGGGCGCACTCAAGATACTTGAACCCGAACCGAAGGGCGCGCGTGCGCTCCAGGAACGAATGCTTGAATCGCTGGATTGGAGCCGCCTGCATGAAGAGGAGGCGCAACTGCTTCTGCGGCTGACAGGAGGTCTGTCGAGCGTTGGTCAGTCTGTGGGATACTGACATACTCCTGAAGCTGTCCGCGATGGATCTCGTGCAGGAGACAACGCAGCTCCTGCAAGTCAGTGAGCATGATATGTACATCCTGCCGTCCGCACCGCACTACTTGCTTAAGGCAGGCAAACGACTAATTGACCGCTACGGTAGGAATGCTGTCGAACGCGCTCAGACACTCGCGCGCCAACTGAAAGTCGCAGATTTTCCTCTCGACGAGTCCGAGTTGGATTTGCTCAGGGGCGTCTCTGATATTGACACGGGCGAGGCGCTCCTCTACACTTCTACCCAAACACTCCAGGCGTTCTGGCTACTTACAGGAGACAAGCGTTCGCTGGTGGCTCTTGCTGAAGCGCCTGATTGTCAAGCGATAGCTGCGCGGTTAAGTGGAAAAGTTATCTGCCTTGAGCAAATTATTGTTCGCATTCTACGCTCTCATCCATTTGAAACGATTCTGAATAAAATAGTTCCAGCACGCGAATGCGACACCGTTGTCAAGGTTGCCTTCGGTTCGGGCAATCAAACAGATTTGTCACGCGCCATAGAGACATTGGATGCCTACATTAGTGAACTTCGCGCGGTAACGGGGAACCTGTTGAGGGACTGGTAGATGCGCGGGAACCTGCACACAGGGGCGCTCCTTCGCTGAAGGTGGTTGCATTAGCAGGAGAATTGCCCCCCTTGTGGAATGTAGCACCAACCGATCGGAGGCGCACGCATGGACGCGCTACCCCTTGACCAAGTCATCGTCGGCGACTGCATCGAGGTGATGAACCGTCTGCCCGAACGGTGCGTCGACCTCATCTTCGCCGACCCGCCCTACAACCTGCAACTGCAGCAGGAACTCTACCGCCCCAACCTCACGCGCGTGGACGCCGTCGATGACGAGTGGGACAGGTTCGAGAGTTTCGAGGCATACGACCAGTTCACCACCGCGTGGCTGACCGCTGCACGGCGCGTCCTCAAAGACACAGGTACGCTGTGGGTCATCGGCACTTACCATAACATCTTCCGCATCGGCAAAATCCTGCAGGACTTGGGGTTTTGGATTCTGAATGACATCGTCTGGATAAAAGCCAACCCGATGCCCCAGTTTCGAGGTGTGCGCTTCACGAACGCGCACGAGACGCTGATTTGGGCGCAGAAGCACAAGGGCAAACCCTACACCTTCAACTACGCCGACCTGAAAGCCCTCAACGACGACCTGCAGATGCGCAGCGACTGGCACATCCCGCTGTGTACGGGCAAGGAGCGGCTGCGGGTGAACGGCGCGAAGGCGCACGCGACGCAGAAGCCCGAGGCGCTGCTGATGCGCATCGTGCTGGCGACCACCAAGCCTGGCGATGTGGTGCTGGATCCGTTTTTGGGCACGGGCACGACGGCGGCGGTCGCCAAGCGGCTGGGGCGACGCTGGATTGGCATCGAGCGCGACCCGCAGTACGCCGCGCTTGCCGAGCAGCGGATTGCGGCAGTCGTGCCCTACCCGCCTGGGTTCGTCGTGGGCTACGGCGACGGGCGCAGGCGCGCCCCGCGCGTGCCGTTCGGCGCTCTGGTGGAGTGCGGGCTAATCGCGCCTGGCGCAACGCTCTACTTCCAGCGACGCCCCGACGCGACCGCGCAGGTGCTGGCGAACGGGCATATTCGGTACACGGACGGCACGGTCGGCTCGATTCACCAGATTGCGCGGCATATCACGGGCGCGCCCTGCAACGGCTGGGAACACTGGCACTACCGCGACGCCGACACCGATGCGCTGCTGCCCATCGACTGCATGCGCCAAGCGTATCTGGAGGGCTGCGGCGGTAAGTAAGGGGCGTCAGGCTCCCCCCACACTTGGAAGGAGCCTGAGAGCAGTTAGCACCCGCTGCCGAAGTTGAACAGCACCAGCAGCAGGTCGGCGTCGTCGATTACACCGTCGCCTGTGAGGTCGTAGCGCGGGTCGGCGCCGCCAAAGTTGAACAGGATGACCAACAGGTCGGCGTCGTCCACGCAGCCGTCGCCGTCCACATCACCTGTGGGCAGGCTCACGGTCTGCATGCGCAGCTCGTACCGCTGCACATCGTTCGTGGAGCCTGTGCCCGAGAACACGCGCACATAGAAATCGCCGCCCGCGGGGTACAGCACGAAGTTGGCTATCTGCTCGGCTTGCCCGACGCCGTTAGCGGTCGCGGATGCCAGAATGGTTGTGCCGTTCGGCGCACGCAGCTCCAGCTGCAGGTTCTGAATCGCACGGGTATCAATCGTGCTTTGCGGCGGGCTGCCGTCTTGTCCGCCTACTTGATAGGTGCTGCCGATAGGCGTCACGGTAATCGTGATTCGGCGGCTGGGCGGCGCAGTGAGACGGTAGAAGTCCACATCCCCCGTGCGATCCAGACTCGCAAAGCCGAGCGTCACCGAGTTTGTGTTGGTCAGGTCAATTGGTGTGGCGGTCGCAACGGTTCCGTTCACTTCGTAGGGGTCGCCGTAGAGCCGATGCGCCCCGCGAATGTCGTCGTCTTGGGGACCGTCGAAGTTCGTGTTGAGGTACGGCTCCATCAGCTTGCTGCTGTTCGTGGGGATGACATGTCCAAGCCCCATTCCGTGTCCGTGCTCGTGCATAATCGTATTACGCAGGAAACGATAGGTTCCTGAACTGGACTGCCAGTTCTCGCTGGTATCGATGACCATGTCCCCTGTGTTGGGGAAATAGTTGAACGCCAGCACGCCGTTGACGCCGTCCAGACTGCGCCCGCCGATACGCACATCGCCGCGTGGGGCAGTCGCCGAGCCAGCGCTGTTGGGGAAAACTGCGCCGTCGTCGTTTACCTGCTCATAACGCAGCCCTGCGACCTGCTGCCAACGCGCGAAGCTGTTGACGAACTGGTTCTGCCACAGCGTCGTGTTGCCGCCGAACTTGCTGTTCATGCTGGCAATCAAATTGCTGGGCGCAGTGCCGCCGCTCAAGCCAGGTAGCTGGGTTCCGTCGGGCACGAAGCTCCAACGCAACTGCACCGGATTGCCCGTAGACCCCGTGCTGCCATAGGAAGTGGAACTCCATCGCCCGCCCGCGTCATAAGCGGGCAGGAAATCGCCGAAAATCAGGCGCGAGACATACTCTACATACCACGGAGGCGTGCCAGGCGCAAAGCAGAGATGGAGCCGATAGCCGTCGTGCGTCACGCCCTCCGCGCAGCACGAGCCGACGCCCTGCACGCCCGTTACATGCTCTACCACACGGTGCTGCAACGCGAGGTCGCGCGGCTGCTCCCAGCCCCACAACGGCGCCCACGACGGCAAAATCGGCTTGTTCACGAACAGAGGGGTATGTGCGTGGCGCGAATCCGCACAGGCAAGACCGACAACCAACATGCCTGTCAAGCATCCAAAGAGACGATAGACTCTTTCCATTACTGACCTCCTGCGTATGTGCAGTCGAAAACAGATAGACGCGCGTCAGCGCGCGCCGTAAGGCTATTATAGCACATTTTGCGCCATTTGGGGTATCCTCTGGGCACATGCGGCGCGTTTTAGTGCTGGGTTCCACAGGCTCCATCGGCAAGCAGACTTTGGAGGTCGTGCAACGATTGCCCCAACGCTTGCAAGTGGTGGGGCTGGCGACCTACCGCGATTACGAGACGCTTCTGGCGCAGGCGCAGGCATTCGGCGTGCGGGCGTTGGGACTACTGGAGCCGCCCAGCAACGGCACGCTCGCAGATGTCCGCTACTGTGGCGTAGAGGGGCTGTGCGCCCTTGCGCAGCGCGACGATGTGGATGTGGTCGTCGTCGCGCTCGGCGGGGCGATTGCGCTCAAGCCCACCTTAGCCGCGTTGCAGGCGGGCAAGACCGTCGCGCTCGCCACCAAAGAGGTGCTGGTCGCTGCGGGCGAGGCGGTCATGGCGACCGCGCGCCAGCATAACGCGCCCATCTTGCCCATCGACAGCGAGCATTCAGGCGCGTTCCAAGCGATGCACGCGGGCACACCCAACCAAGTCGCGCGGCTCATCCTCACTGCCTCCGGGGGACCGTTCCGCACGCGACCCCTGAACACCTTCGACGCCATCACCGTCGAGGAAGCGCTCAAGCACCCGAACTGGGATATGGGCGCAAAAATCACCGTCGACTCCGCCACGATGATGAACAAGGGGCTGGAGGTCATCGAGGCGCAGCACCTGTTCGGCTTGCAACTGGAACAGGTGGAGACGCTGATTCACCCGCAGAGCATCGTGCATGCGCTGGTGGAGTTTGTCGACGGCTCGGTGATCGCGCAACTGAGCCTGCCCGACATGCGCCTGCCGATTGAATACGCGCTGCTGTACCCCGACCGCGCCGATATTCAACTCCCGCGCCTGCGCTTGGAGCAGGTCGGGCAACTGACCTTCGAGTCGCCCGACTCCGCGCGCTACCCGTGTCTGGAGTTGGCATACGCCGCCGCGCGCACGGGCGGCACGATGCCCACCGTGCTGAACGCGGCAAACGAGGTCGCAGTGCGAGCGTTCCTGAAGCGACAGATACGGTTCACGGACATCCCGCGCTTGGTGGAGCAGGCGATGGCGGCGCACACGCCCCAACCCGCGACGCTGGAGAACGCGCTGCAGGCAGACGCTTGGGCGCGGGCGTTCCTGCAGGCGCGGCTGCCCTCACTTGCGTAGCGGGCGGGGACGCCCGCGTTCCCAGCGCGGTTGCCCTCACCCGCGTAGCAGGCTCACCTCGTCCACATCGATGCTCTCGCGCAGGCGGAAGATGACCACGATGATGCCCAGCCCGATGGCGACCTCCGCCGCCGCGATGCCGAACACAAACAGCACGAAGATATGCCCCGACACCTGCGCAAGTAAATCGGTCTGATACCGCGCGAACGCCACAAACGCCAAGTTCGCCGCGTTCAGCATCAACTCGATGCACATAAACATCACAATCGGGTTGCGCTTGACCACCACACCGATTGCGCCCATCGTGAACAGGAACGCCGACAGCACCAAGTACGCATTCAGTGGAACCGCCTCCATGCTACGAGACCCTCCTTCGCGCCAGCAGAATCGAGCCAATCACGCCCACCGTCAGCAGCACGCCCATCAGCAGCACGGGGTACGCCCACTGCGTAAAGAGCGCCTGCCCGATCACCTTTGCCGTGCCCGCATCCGAGGGCGGCTGCGGCGTCATCGGCAGCAGCAACACGAACGCCTGCCCGACCAGCGTCGCCAGTATCCCGAAGCCGATCAGGTACGCCAGCGGACGCTTCAGGTCGCGCTCCTGCATCGCCGCTTCGGGCGAGCCGAGATTGAGCAGCATAATCACGAACAAAAATAGCACCATAATCGCGCCCGCGTACACAATCACCTGCAGCGCGCCGATGAACTGCGCCGAGAGCATGAAGTAAATCAGCGCGAGCGTGAAAAAGTTCAGCACCAGCATCAGCGCACTGCGCACAGGATTGCGCGAGAACACCACGCCGCCCGCCGACACAATCGCCACAATCGCCAGGATGAAAAACAGCGCCCGTTCAGCCACTTTGCGCCTCCTTTGGACGATACGGCTGCGCCTCCGACAGCAACGCCACCGTGCGCCGCTCAGGACGACGCACGCTAAACACCAGTAAGTAGACCGCGATCGCGAGCGCGTAGCCCACCAGCGCGGGAACCCAGCCCCAAATCACATACACCGTCAGCAGCGCCAAGTTCACCAGCCCGACGGGGATCAGGAACCGCCAGCCGATATTCATCAGCTGGTCATAGCGCAGGCGCAGCAGCGTCGCGCGAATCCACAGGAAGCTGAAAAACAGCCCGAACAGCTTCACGATGAACCACAGCGGGGGCATCAGCGCGCCCGTGAGCGTCGCCAGTATGCCCCAGAAGCCGCCCCCCTCGCCCAACGCCTGTATCGGCGACCAGTTAATCGGCGCGAGGTAGCCGCCCAAAAAGCAGGTCGTCATCACCCCGCAAATCGCCAAAATCGCGATATACTCGCCCATAAAAAACGCCGCGAACTTCATGCTGCTGTATTCGGTCTGGTAGCCCGCCACGAGTTCGCTTTCGGCTTCGGGCAGGTCAAATGGCGCGCGGTTCGTCTCCGCCAGCATGCACACGAAAAAGAGCGCGCCGCCAATCAGCCCCCACGGGGTGAAAATCAGCCAGTTGTGCAAAAACGGCACGACGCCCCACAGCGGCTGCGCCTGCATCTCCACAATCGTCGTCATGCGGAAGCTGCCCGCCGCCAGCACCGCCGTCGCCAGCGCCAGCCCCATACCGAGTTCGTAGCTAATCACCTGCGCCGACGAGCGCAGCCCGCCCAGCAGCGAATACTTGTTGTTCGACGACCAGCCCGCCAGCAGCACGCCATACGCCGCCAGCGACGACATCGCCAAAAAGTAGAGCAACCCGATGTCCACATCCGCCACAGGGGTCAGCAGACGGTTCGGTCCCCACGGGATGGTCGCCGCCGCCACCAGCGCGGGGAACAGCGATAGCGCGGGCGCGAGCGCCCAGATGAACCGATCCGCACTCGCAGGCACAATCTCCTCTTTGAAAAACAGCTTCACGGCGTCCGCCATCGGCTGCAGCAGTCCGAACGGTCCCAAGCGATTGGGTCCGACGCGGTTCTGGAACCATGCCAGCGCGCGCCGTTCGAGCCAAATCACCACAGGCAGCACGCTCAGCAAAAAGCCCAGCATAATGGCGATGCGCACAATCGCCCAGCCAAAGTCCGCAAGCGTCATAGGCGGGGAAAGTATACCTCAACAGGTATAATCGTGCCGACGCAATGAAACCCATCGATATCCTGATTCCCGACGAGTTTCGGGTCTATTTTGAGCAGAACGACGGGGTTGTGAAGTATCCCGACCCGTTGTTGCGCAAGGTCGCCAAGCCGATTCAGCGCATCACGCCCGACTTGGAGCATCTGATTGAACACATGCTGCAGGTGATGAAACGCGCCAAGGGCATCGGGCTGGCGGCGCCGCAGGTCGGCTCGCCGATACGCCTCATCATCATCGCGCCGAAAGACCAGAAGCCGCGCGTGATTCTCAACCCGCAGGTGCTGGAGCGATACGGCGAGCAAACAGGTTTGGAAGGCTGCCTGAGCATCCCGCAACTGTTTGGCGATGTGAAGCGTCCCAAAGAGATTGTGCTGCGCGGGATTAACCGTCACGGCAAGCCGATCCGCCTCCACTTGGAGGGCGACCCCGCCCGCATTGCCCTGCACGAGATTGACCACCTGGACGGCATCCTGTTTATTGACCGCGCGATCCGCGAGACGCTGCGATGGGAACACCCCAACCAGGACGACGAGGAGGAGAGCGTCTGAGTGCGCCGCGCATCGTCTACTTCGGGTCGGGCGCGTTCGCTGTGCCCCCGCTGGAGCGACTGCACGCGGCGGGCTACCCGATTCTCGCCGTCGTGAGCCAGCCGCCCAAGCCTGCGGGGCGCGGCATGCGCCTGCAGCCGACGCCTGTGCATCGCCTCGCCGAATCGCTGGGGCTGCCCGTGCTGACCCCTGCACGCGCCCGCGACCCTGAGTTCCTCGCGCACCTACGCGCCCTCGCGCCCGACCTGATTGTGCTGGCGTCCTACGGCAAGATCCTGCCGCAAGCCGCGCTGGAGATCGCCCCGCTGGGCAACTGGAACCTGCACGGCTCGCTGCTGTCCAAGTATCGCGGCGCGTCGCCCATCCAGTACGCGCTGCTGAACGGCGAGCGCGAGACGGGCGTGACGCTGATGGAGATGGTCGCCGAGATGGACGCAGGCGACATCTACCTGCAGGCGACGGAGCCAATCCACCCCGACGACGACCACGGGACGCTTGAGGCGCGATTGGCGCAGCGCGCGGCGAGCCTGCTGCTGGAAGGGCTTGAGCGTCTGCAGGCGGGAACCCTCACCCGCACGCCCCAAGACCACGCAGCAGCGACCTACGCGCCCCTCATCACAAAGGACGACACGCGAATCCGTTGGGAGGAGCCTGCCGAACGGTGTCGCAACCGCATCCGCGCCTTCTCGCCCAAGCCTGGCGCGTTCACCCACTGGCGGGGCAAGACGCTCAAAATCTGGAAAGCGGAGGTCGCGCCGCGCACAGGGGACGCTGTACCGGGAGAGATTATTGCCTGCGCGCCCGACGATTTTCGCGTCGCCTGTGGAGAAGGCGCGCTGCGCCTGCTGGAGGTGCAGCCCGAAAGCCGCCCGCGCATGGAGATCCGCGCGTTCCTGAATGGCTACCGCCCACAACTGGGGGAGCGGCTGGGCTAAGTTTTTACCCCCTCTTTAAGGTTCCCCCTGCGGGCAGGGGGAACCGAGTCTGGGCGGTTCCCCTCGCGAAGCAGAGAAACCGAACCGTGCGCCCTGCGCGGTTCCCCTCGCGAAGCAGAGAAACCGAACCGTGCGCCCTGCGCGGTTCCCCTCGCGAAGCGGGGGGAACCTTAAGGAGGGGGGCACATCAAACTATGCATCGGACGCCTTCCACGCAGGCTGACTCAGCAGCGAGCGCTGCCACTTGCAGTAGTCGCGCACAACATCGGCGACTGTGCGCCCTGTGCTTTGCGCAATCTGGTCGCGGCTCCAGACGCGGAAGTAGCCCAGTGCGCCGCGCGCCATCGGCGCGGTGGTCGCCACCTTGTAGACGCGCTCAGGCTCCAGTTTCGCGCCCGCGACGATCACGCTGAGTATGCGCTTGCCTGGCTCCGCCTTCGGGTCGAAGCGCACCTCCGCGCCCGCCAGTTGCAGAAAAGCGTTGTTTTTCTGCGGGTAGAGTTCGAGCGCGCGCTCCAACGCTTGCAGAATCTGCTCCCCGCGCAGGCTCAGCACCACCACCTCGTCGTCGGAGTGCGCGAGCGACTTGATGAGGTCGTCCGCCGTGAAGCCCGTCGCCGGCGCGGACGCCGACTCGTTGAAAAACGCCGCGCCGAGCAGTGCCATCTCTGCGCCCGTCGCCGAACGCATCGCCTCCACGATGGTCTGCGCCACAGGATTCGAGCGCTCGCCGACATTCGCCAGCGGCTCCCCCTGCGACAGACCGACCTGGCTCCAGCCCACTGCCAGAGCCAGCGCCACCCATCCCGACACCAACCGAGCCAATCTCATCGTTATCCCTCCGTACTCGCTTCGACGGCGGAACGCCTCGAAGCATTCCACCTTAAATACGATTCGATGAAGCCATCAATCTCACCCTCCAGCACCGCCAGCACATTGCCCGTCTCGTGGTCGGTGCGGTGGTCTTTGACCAGCGTGTAGGGCTGCAACACATAACTTCGGATTTGGTGTCCCCATTCTGCAGGGGCGACCTCGCCTTTGAGTTGGCGCATCTTTTGCTCTTCTTGGCGGCGGTAGTATTCGGCGACGCGCGCCGCCAGCACCTTGAGGGCGACCTCCTTGTTCTGGTGCTGCGAGCGTTCGTTCTGGCACGAGGCGGTGATGCCCGTCGGGATGTGCGTGGCGCGGATTGCCGATTCGGTCTTGTTCACATGCTGTCCGCCGTGCCCACCCGCGCGGAAGGTCTCGATTCTCACCTCTTCGGGCTTGAGTTGGTACTCGCTCTGTTCGACCTGCGGCATCACCTCCACCAGCACGAAGGAGGTGTGGCGTCGCTTGTTGGCGTCGAAGGGCGAGATGCGCACGAGTCGATGCACGCCGTGTTCCGACTTGAGCAGCCCGTAGGCGTACTCGCCCTCAATCAGCACGCCGACGCTAGAGTAGCCCGTGATGGTACCGGGCGACTCGTCGACGATTTCGGCGCGGAACCCGCGGCGTTGCGCCCAGCGCAGGTACATCCGCAACAGCATCGACGCCCAGTCGCAGGCTTCTGTGCCGCCCGCGCCCGAGTTGATTTCCAGAATCGCGTTGTTGGCGTCGTACTCGCCGCTGAGCAGCGTCAGCAGATCGAGTTGCTCCACCTCGTGCTGCAGCAGGGCGACCTGTGCGCTCACATCCGCCGCCGTGCGCTCGTCGTACTCCATCTCCAGCAGACTGAGCCACTCCTGCAGTTCGTCCGCCTGCGCCATCAGTCGCTCCACAGGCTCGATACGGTTGCGCAGGCGGGCGAGTTGTTGCATCGTCGCCTGCGCTTCGGCGGGGTTCGCCCAGAACTCAGGCGACTCGCTGGCGCGTTGCAGGCGTTCGATCTCCGACTTCAGGCGGGCGAGGTCAAAGATGCTCGCCAATCGCCTTCAGGCGACGGCGAGCCTCCTGAATCGTCTCGCTTAGGGTGCGCAAATCGGTCATCGAGAATAGTATACCCGCCTGTCGCGCGTCCTATGGGTATAATAGCGACGCAGGAGGCGTATGATGACGCGAGACACGATACGCAGGGGACTGTTCGGGTTGTTGCTGTTGGGGGTGGTGCTGACGCTGACGGGCTGCCGCGGCACGACTTGGAGCAAGAAAGAGGAAGTGCGCATCGGGCAGCAGGTCGCCGCCGAAGTCGAAAAAGCCTACAAACTGGATCCCGACCCCGCCGTGCAGCAGCGCGTGCAAAGCATCGGGCAGCGGCTGGTCGCCGTCGCGGGCGACAAGGACTTCCAATACTCCTTCAAGGTGCTGGACAGCAAGGAGATTAACGCCTTCGCGCTGCCCGGCGGACCGATTTATGTGTTTCGGGGACTCATCGACAAGGTCGGCGATGACGACGATATGCTGGCGGGCGTGCTGGCGCACGAGATGGCGCATGTGAACCGTCGGCACGCGAACAAGCAATACACGCAGGGGCTGTGGCGCGGGATTGTGATCGCACTTGCGACCAAGGGCACGGTGCAGGACATCGCCCAAATCACCGACGCGCTGCTGCAACTGCGCTACAGCCGCCAGCACGAGTACGAGGCGGATCGGCTGGCGGTGGAATACGCCTACAAAGCGGGCTATGACCCACACGGCATGCTGCGCTTTCTGGAGATGCTCCAGCAAGAGGAAAAAATCGGCAATCGCTGGGTGGAGACGAATCTGCGCACCCACCCGTTCTCCGACAGGCGCGCGGCGGAAGTGCGCAAGCATATCGAGCGCATCACGGGTCAGCCTGTGCGGGAGGCGGCGCGGTGAAAGTCGCGGCAATTGTGCCCGCCTACAACGAAGCGACCCGCATCGAGGGGGTACTGCAGGTGCTGCTGCAGTGCCCATCCCTGCATGAGATTCTGGTGGTCAACGACGGCAGCGTAGACAACACGGCGGAGGTCGTAGCGCGCATGCCACGCGACGCTGACGCGCCGACGCTGCGCCTGATTAACCTGCCCGTCAACCGCGGCAAGGGCGGCGCGATGTTCGCAGGCGCGACCGCTACCGACGCCGATGTCGTCATCTTCTTCGACGCTGACCTCATCGGCTTGAAGCCCGACCATGTGGCGCGGATTCTGCGTCCCGTGCTGGAGGGCGACGCCGCGATGTCGATAGGCGTGTTTCGCGGCGGGCGGTTCAGCACCGACATTGCGCAGGTGCTGGTGCCCTACATCAGCGGGCAGCGCGCGATGCTGCGCGAGTTGTTCACCGAGATCCCGGGCATCGAGCGCACGCGCTCTGGCGTGGAAATCGCGCTCACGCTGCACTTCCGACGCCTGCGCTATTCTGTGTCGATGGTGGTGATTGAGGGCGTGACGCACACGATGAAGGAGGAGAAACTCGGCTGGGCGCGCGGGGCACTGGCGCGGGCGAAGATGTACGCCGAAATCGGACGCGCATTCCTGCGCTATGCCCGCATCAGCGACCTGCGCCACAAACTGCTGCTCAAGCGCGAGGAGTAGCCGTATGGCAGGCGTGCTGTATGTGGTCGCCACGCCGATAGGCAACTTGGGGGACATCACGCTGCGCGCGCTGGAGACGCTCAAGACCGTAGACCTCATCGCCGCCGAAGACACCCGCCACACCAAGAAACTGCTCCAGCACTACGGCATCGAAACGCCGCTGGTGAGTTTCCACCAGCATTCGGGCGCGGGACGCATCGAGCAACTCGTGCGCCGCCTGCAACAGGGCGAGTCGATTGCGCTGGTGACGGACGCGGGCACGCCGGGCATCTCCGACCCTGGCGGCGCGCTGGTGGAAGCGGCGCATAGGGCGGGCGTGCGCGTTGCGCCGATTCCGGGCGCGAGCGCGGCAACGGCGGTGCTGTCGGTCGCGGGGCTGCCTGCGCATCGGTTTCGGTTCGAGGGCTTTCCCCCGCGCAAGGCGGGCGCGCGCCGACGCTTTTTCGAATCGCTGCGCGAGGCAGATGCGCCTGTGGTGTTTTTCGAGTCCCCGCACCGCCTGCTCGCAACGCTGCAGACGGCGTATGACGCGCTCGGCGACTGCACGGTCGTCGTCGGGCGCGAGTTGACCAAGCAGTTCGAGGAGGTGTTTCGCGGGACGCTCAGCGAAGCGATTGCCCACTGGCAAGCCACGCCCCCGCGCGGCGAGTTCGTGATTGTGCTGGCGCGAGCATAGGCGATACCAATCGCGGTTCGGGACTGTTGCACACAGCAGGAACTCCCGTGCCAAGCGCGAACTCCTTAGCAGGAGCAAGACGATGGCTGTCGATACTTTGAGCAAGGCGTTCTGGCGCAGCGTGGAGCAACACGGCGAGAAGCCCGCGCTGCTGGTCAAGCGCGAGAAGCAGTACCGCCCGATTACCTACACCGAGCTGGGCAGGCGCGTGTATGCCCTCGCGCGTGCGCTGCACGAGCTGGGCGTGCGCAAGGGCGACCGCGTCGCAATCCTCGCCGAGAACTGCCCCGAATGGGCAATCACCGACTGGGCGACGCTGTGTCTGGGCGCGATTACCGTGCCCATCTACCCCACCCTCACCGCCCCGCAGGTCGGCGAAATCCTGCGCGACTCGGAGCCGAAAGTGCTGGTCGTCAGCGATAAAAAGCAGCTCCGCAAAGCGTGCGAAGCCGTCGAGGGCACGGGGCTGAACCCCCAGATGATTTGCATCGAACCTGACAGCGGGAGCGAGACGCCCAGCTTCGAGCAGATGCTCAACCAGCCGGGCGCGCTCACCGAATCGGAGCTGCGCGCCCTCGTGGACGCGAGCCAGCCCGACGACATCATCACCTTCATCTACACCTCGGGCACCACAGGCGAGCCGAAAGGCGCGATGCTCACCCACCGCAACCTCATCTCCAACATCGAGGCGACTCTGGAGCTGATTGACTGGCGTCCCGACGATGTGTTTTTGTCGTTCCTGCCGCTCAGCCATGTGTTCGAGCGGATGGGCGGGCACTTCCTGCCGATTTACGCGGGGCTGACGATTGCCTACGCCGAGAGCCTGTTCACGCTGGCGAACGACATAGTGGAGATCAAGCCGACGCTGATGCTGGGCGTGCCGCGCTTTTATGCGTCGGTGATGGATCGGATTCTGGCGTCGGTGCGTCAGATGCCGCCGCTGCGCCAGAAGCTGTTCTATCGGATGTTGGAGGTCGGCAAGGTCTACGCGCAGTGCTGGCGTGAGGGACGCAGTGCGCCGCTTGGGGTGCGCCTGCAGCATGCGGTGCTGGACAAGCTGGTCGCTGCCAAGATTCGCGAGCGGGTCGGCGGGCGGCTGCGCTACTTTGTGTCGGGCGGCGCGGCGCTGCCCAAAGAGGTCGCCGAATTCTTCCACGCTTTCGGCATTCTGATCATCGAAGGCTACGGCTTGACCGAGACCAGCCCCGTGTTGACGGTGAACCCGCCGAATGCGCCGCGCTTTGGCAGCGTCGGCAAGCCCATTCGCGGCGTGGAAATCAAAATCGCCGAAGACGGCGAAATCCTCGCGCGCGGACCGAACATCATGCTGGGCTACTACAAAAAGCCCGAAGCGACCGCCGCCGCGATCGACCCCGACGGCTGGTTCCATACGGGTGATGTGGGGCATATGGACGCCGACGGCTACCTCTATATCACCGACCGCAAAAAGGACATCCTCGTGCTGGCGAACGGCAAAAATGTCGCCCCGCAGCCCATCGAGAACCTGCTCAAGCAGAGCGAGCTGGTGCAGGAGGCGGTGGTGTACGGCGACGGGATGAGCGCGCCCGTCGCGCTGATTGTGCCCAACATCGACGCCCTGCGCGCCTTCGCTAAGCAAGCGGGCATCGAGGCGGACGGCGACGCGCTGCTCAACCACGACGCCATCCAGAAGCGATTCCGCCAAGAGCTGGAGCGCGTGAACCGCGAGCTGGCGGACTTCCAGCGGCTCAAAGGCTTTCGGCTCATCAGCAAGCCGTTCAGCATCGAGACGGGCGAGCTGACCCCGACGCTGAAGGTCAAGCGGCGCGTGGTGGCGGAAAAATACGCGCATCTGCTGCAGGAGATGGCGCGTTGAGGGGAACCCTATGCGACGACCCTTGATTGCAGGCAACTGGAAGATGCACCTGACGCCTTCGGAGGGCGCGGCGCTGGCGACCACACTGCGCCAACGCATCGGCATGCGCTCCGATGTGGAGATTCTGCTCTGCCCCGCCTTCGTCGCCTTGCAGGCGGTTGCGGAGGCGATTCAGGGCAGCGAACTCAAGCTCGGCGCGCAGAATGTGTTCTGGCGCGATGCGGGCGCGTTCACGGGGCAGGTCTCGCCGCCGATGCTGGTCGCCGTCGGCTGCGCGTATGTGATTCTGGGGCACTCGGAGACGCGCGGCAGGTTCGGCGTCGCCGACCCTGAGTTGGACGCGAGCCTGCTGCCGTACTTCAGCGAGACGGAGGCGACGCTGAACCGCAAGTTGCGCGCGGTACTGCCGCATGGTCTCAAGCCCATCCTGTGCGTGGGCGAGACGCTCGCCGAACGCGAGGCGGGGCAAACCGAGCCAGTGATTCGGGCGCAGCTGGAGGGCGCGCTGGATGGGCTGGCGTCCGACGAACTCTACGAGCTGGTGATTGCCTACGAACCCGTGTGGGCGATTGGCACGGGGCAGGTGTGCGACGCGGATGAGGCGAACCGCGTGTGCGGGTTCATCCGCCAGACGCTGCGCGCACTATACGACGCGGAGCTGGCGGCGTTCGTGCGTATTCTGTACGGGGGCAGCGTGAAGGCGTCGAATGCGCACGCGCTGCTGCACCAGCCCGAGATTGACGGCGCGCTGGTCGGCGGCGCGAGCCTGAGCGCGGAAGAGTTCGAGCAAATCAGCTACTGCGCGCCCAGTCGGTGAGGCTCACGCTTTGGGCTGCAGCAGCGCGCGCCCCATCACGAGGTAGTCCGCGCCCCACTGGAGCGCCTGCTCTGGGGTGGCGACGCGCTTCTGGTCGCCAGCGTCGTACCCTGCGGGGCGCACGCCAGGCGTCACAATCAGGAACGGCGGCGGCAGGCGTCGGCGGAGCATCCGCGCTTCCCACGGCGAGGCAATCACGCCGTCCAGCCCCGCAGCATGCGCCAGGCGCGCCAGGCGCAGCACCTGCGCGCGCGGCGTGCGCGGGACGCCCACCTCGCGCAGCGCGTCGGCGTCCATACTGGTCAGCACCGTGACGCCCACCAGCAGCGGCGGGCTGGGCAGGTCAGCGACTGCCGCGCGCGCCGCCTGCAGCATCGCCGACCCACCCCCACAATGCAGCGTCAGCATCCACACCCCGAACTCCGCCGCTTGGCGCACCGCCAGCGCGACCGCGTGGGGGATGTCGTGGAACTTCAGATCCAGAAACACGCGCGTCGCGCCCGCCTCGCGCAGCATGCGCACAATCGGCAGCCCGTGCCCCATCGCCAGCGCGCCGCCGATTTTGAATGCGTAGACGCGCTCGCGATACTGCTGCACCCACTCACACGCCTGACCTAAGTTCGGCGTATCTAACGCGAGAATCGTCCGTGCGAGGATAGCGTCGCCGACCATCGCTTACTTGCTCGCGCGAATGGCTTTCTGCAGTTCGGTCTCGAATCGCTGCTCGATACCCGGTCCGTAGCCGATTTGCACGAACTGGATTTTGCCGCGCGCGTCGATCAGCACGAAGTGCGGGATGCCGCGCACGCGATACTGGGCAGCGACTGAGCCGTCCATGTCCATCGGCACGGTGAAGCTGTAGTTGTTACTTTGCATGAACTGGCGCACGGTGTCGGGGTCTTCCTTGAGGTTAATCGCGAGGATGTGCGCGTCCTTGCCGTACTTCTCGGCGAGTTTCTGAGTGTGGGGCAGGGCGCGTCGGCAGGGTCCGCACCATGTCGCCCAGAAGTCGATGAACACGGGCTTGCCGCGCAGTTTGCTCAGTTCGACGGTCTTGCCGTCCAGCGTGGTTAGTTTGAAGTCGGGGGCGTTCGCGCCGACAGGTAAGCCCTGCTCCTGAAGGAGCGCGTGTGCGCCCAGCGCAGTCAGCGCGACGGCTGCCGCAAGCATCCACCATCGTTTCGTCATCAGCGGTTTCCTCCAGAGGGGAGTATACCATGCGTGGGGGCATTCTGGCTGCCGGGGGTGGATTCGAACCACCACTACCAGATCCAAAGTCTGGCGTCCTGCCATTAGACGACCCGGCAACACGCATGCAGTGTACCCGATAGCAGTCTTACGCATGCAAGCCCTGTCCGACGCCCTCGACGCCGTTTTCTACATCTCGCGAAAGTCGCGAGTCTGGGAGTCATGAACCGTCGCCTGTTTCTCTCAGGGCTACAGGCAAACCCGATTGTTCGGGCGGATAGTAGGGGCACTCAGCGGAGTTGCGAGGCGCACATGGGTGGGGCTTCGAGAGAGATTCAGAGGCGCGGTTGGCAGTGCCCTTCTACCCCCCCTACAGTAGCGAACACCGTCGCCAGCCTTCGAGGGCGCAGCAAGGCGCGCCGCGTCGCGAACGGCAAGGCTGACAGGGAGCCAACCGACGCCTCCTACAGGTGGGCGACCGACCCAGACCCTGTAAGCAGGTATACGCAACAGTGCGCCCGACAGTTCCCAGCAGGATTCACGGGCGCAAGCGCGTATTGTTGCGCCATGCGTTCGCAGAAACCCCTTCGTGCGTACTGGCGGGCGAATGTGCGCTTGATTGCCGTGCTGCTGGTCGTCTGGTTCCTCACGGCGTATGTGCTAAGCATCGCCCTCGCGCCGTGGCTGAACCAGTTTCGGCTGGGCAACGCACCACTGGGCTTCTGGTTCGCCCAGCAAGGCAGTATCTATGTGTTCATCCTCCTCATCTGGATCTACGCCCGCCGTATGGACGCGCTGGACAGGCAATACGATGTGCATGAGTAAAGGGAGACAGCGATGTCGGTAGAGGTTTGGACTTACCTAATCGTCGGGCTGAGTTTCGCGCTTTACTTTTATATTGGCTACACTTCGCGCGTGCGCGACACGAAGGGGTTCTATGTCGCGGGGCGCGGGGTGCCGCCTGTGGCGAACGGCGCGGCGACCGCCGCCGACTGGATGAGCGCGGCGAGTTTCATCTCGATGGCGGGTCTCATCGCCACGATGGGCTATGACGGCGCGATTTACCTGATGGGCTGGACAGGCGGCTATGTGCTGCTGGCGTTGCTGCTCGCGCCCTACCTGCGCAAGTACCGCAAGTTCACCGTGCCCGACTTCGTGGGCGACCGCTACGCCTCCAACGCGGCGCGCACGCTTGCCGCGATAGCGACCATCTTCATCTCGCTGGTCTATGTCGCGGGGCAGATGCGCGGCGTCGGGATTGTCTTCAGCCGATTCTTAGCCATCGACATCGCGCAGGGCGTGCTGATTGGCGTCGCCGTGGTCGCCTTCTTCGCGATTTTGGGCGGGATGAAGGGCGTGACTTGGACGCAGGCGGCGCAGTACGCGGTGCTCATCATCGCCTACCTGATCCCCGGCGTCGCGCTGGCGTATCTGCTGACGGGCAACCCGATTCCGCAGTTGGCGTTCGCGTTTAGCGACATCAGCGAGCGCATCAACCAGATTCAGACCGACTTGGGCTTCGGCGAATACACCGCGCCGTTCCAGAGCAAGCCGATGCTCGATGTGCTGGCGATTACAGGCGCGCTGATGGTCGGCACGGCGGGGCTGCCACATGTGATTATCCGCTTCTACACCACGCCCGATGTGCGTTCGGCGCGCTACTCGGCGTTCTGGGCGTTGCTGTTCATCGGGCTACTCTACACCACTGCACCCGCACTGGCGATGTTCGCCCGCTACAACCTGATTAGCACGCTGCACAACAAGCCGATTGACGAGGTGCGCCAGATCGACTGGGTCGCCAAGTGGGAGCAGACGGGGCTGCTGAAGATTGCCGACAAGAACGGCGACGGCGTGGTGCAGGTCGCCAAGGGCAAGGCGTTCCAAGAGAAGGGCGGCAAGCCCGACTTCAACGCGCCCGACATGACGAACCCGAACGAGGTGTATCTGGACAACGACATCATCGTGCTGTCGACGCCTGAGGTGGCGCGCCTTGCGCCGTTTGTGATTGCGCTGTTGGCGGCGGGCGGGCTGGCAGCCGCGCTGTCGACGGCGTCGGGGCTGCTGATTGCCATGTCCAGCGCGGTGGCGCACGATTTGTATTACCGCGTGTTCAACCCGCGTGCGCCTGAGCGACTGCGCCTGCTGGTCGGACGGCTGGCGATGGTTCCTGCGCTGGCGGCGGCGGCGTACTTGGGCATCAACCCGCCTGGGTTCGTGGCGCAGGTGGTGGCGTTCGCGTTCGGGCTGGCAGCGTCGGGGCTGTTCCCCGCGATTCTGCTGGGCATCTTTGACCGTCGGATGAACGCGCAGGGCGCAATCGTGGGCATGCTGGTCGGGCTGACCTTCACCAGCGTCATGATTGGGCTGATGCGCGCGCCGCAACTCTTTGGCGCGGCGCAACCCGTTATCAAGGACTTCTTCGGCATCAGCGCGGAGGGGATTGGCATCGTTGGTATGGCGCTGAACTTGGTGACCGCGTTGGTGGTCTCGCGCCTGACGCCGCCGCCCCCGACGCATATCCAAGAGATTGTGGACAGCATCCGCATTCCGCGCGGCGCAGGCGAGGCGCCGGACGAGTAAAGGTAGGCTACCTAACCATACAAGACCCTCCCGTGCACGGCGCGTCAAGCGAACGGTGATGAAGGAGCGTCCCGCGCCAGTGGGCAAGCCAGCGCAGCCGCCGCTCGCTGGGCAAGCGACCCTGCCACTCGTAGCACACCCCCACCAGTCGGCGGTCGCGCGCGCCGTTCACAGGCGATAGGCGGAAGTCGTTCACAGACACGCCTGCAGGCAGGGACGGTGCAGCGGCGTCGGAGGTAATCTGCTCCAGCGTAAATGCCGCGCGAATACGCCTGTGCGACTGCTCAATCGTCGCCTCTATCTGCGTCGGCAGTTGCCGCAAGTCGGGATGGAACGCCTCAAGGGTATAGGCGGCGCGGAGTCGCTCCGTTGCCCACCTCAGCCCCGTCGGACGCTCGCCGCCAAGCACAAGAGCAAATTCCACCCCGTCGCTAGGTTGGCGCAGCACAAGCGTATCGCCCTCCTGCACATAGTCGTCTGGACGCGAGCCATACACGGAAACTATCGGCGTCCCCGACAGCAGCACGAAGTCCACCGTACCGAACGGGTACAGACACCCAACCTCCAGCGGCGCAGGATGCGCAATCGCGGGCGCAGGCGTCTTGTATACATGGGCGATTGCAAACGACTGATAGCCGAGGCAGTAGGCGTAGTCAATACAGTAGTCTTTGCCGAACTCTACGAGCGTCTTTGCAGGCAGCCACAGGTCGGGGTGATCCTCAAGCCCCCAGCACGGGCGCGCGTGTTTCTATTTCTACAACTGTGCGCTTTGGACTGTGGTAGGCGCCGAGCGCGCCAGCGAACTCCAGCCGTGCGCCTTGTAGCGCCGCCTCTCGAATCGCGCGCACTCTGTGTTCGGGCAGCGTATAACCTCTGGAACGCTCTACCCAGCGGACGCGCTCTTCAGCCACGCTTTCGGGGCGGGGAAACTCCTGCGCCTCGCCCAAAAAGCGCCATACCAGTTTCGCCCTGCCCGCTTGAAGCGACCGAAGCATCTGCAACGCTTCTGCGTGCCACTGCCAGAGTGCATCCATAGGCAACCCCCTGCGCGAAGTGTACCCGATGCGTTTATTGCAACGCCTGCTTGATGAACGGCTCTGAGGTCAGCCCCGCTCCAGCAGGCGCAGGGTCATCAGCAGCCCCGCGATAGTCTTGGAGTCCTTGATCGCGCCGTCCAGAATCATTTGCTCCACCGCGCTCAGCGGCGTGGGCGCGAGTTCCACCAGTTCGTCGGCGTCCAGCCCTTGCGCGGCGGGCGTCAAGTCCTCCGCGAGGTACACATGCAGCACCTCCTGCGAGTAGCCGGGCGCAAGGTACTGGCTGAACAGCGGGCGCAGTTGGCGGGCGGTGTAGCCTGTCTCTTCTTGGAGTTCGCGGCGGGCGCAGGCGTCGGGCGGCTCGTCAGGCTCCAGCGTGCCCGCGGGAATCTCCAGCAGCGTCTCGCCCACCGCTTGGCGGTACTGGCGAATCAGCAGCACCGTCTCACGGTCAAGCAGGGGCACGATGGCGACCGCGCCGCGATGCTCGACAATCTCGCGCCGCGCGGTGTTGCCGTTGGGCAAGCGCACGGTGTCGATGCGCAGCGTCACCACGCGCCCGCGATAAATCGTATGGCTCTCGATGAGTTCCTCGTTGAGGCGCATTGTCTACTCCTGTGGGGGTTTGAGGGCGCGCGTTTTGAGGCGCAGCCACTGCCAAGCGTCTTCCAGCGTGGGGGGGCGCACATACACAGCGCGAATGTTGCCGTAGCCGTGCTGTAGCAGGTGCAGGGCGAGGGTGTCGGGCGCGTGCAGACGCAGGCGGTAGCCATCGTGCAACGGCTCGATGCGCACCTCCACGCCCTGCAGCCCCTCCAGTATCGGCTCAGGGTCGCACGCTTCGATCTCCAGTTCGGTCGCCTCCTGCTCGGCAATCAGGCGTTCAGGGGCGTCGTCGGCGATTAGGCGTCCGCTGTCGAGCATCAGCACGCGGTCGGCGCGTTCGGCGACGGCGGGGTCGCGCGTGCTAAACAGCACCGCCGCGCCAAACCGGCAGCGGTCGTCCAGTTCGTGCCACAGGCGACGCCGTCGCTCAAAATCGGCGCGGTCAAACGGGTCATCCAGCAGGTACAACGGGGCGTGCTGCGCCAGCGCCGCGCCCACGCGCAGCATGTGGCGTTGCCCGTCCGAGAGTTCGCTCAGCGGCGCGTCCATCGGCTCGCCCAGCCCCAGCACCTCCAGCATATAGACCGCGCGGGTGAACGAGGGCGCGTAGCGTTTGAGGAAGTTGGCGGGCGTGACAGTGCGCAGGGCGCGTCCGTCAGGCAGGTCGGGCATCGTCGCGAAGTCGGCGACCTCCAGCACCCCGCCCTCCAGCGCGACCTCGCCTGCAATCAGCGCCAGCAGCAGGCTCTTGCCCGCGCCCGAAGGTCCGAACAGCGCGACCAGTTCGCCCCGTTCCAGTGTGAAGCGCATCGGCGTGAGGCGCACGCTGCCGTGCCGTGCCGACTCGATGTCTACTGCCCGCAGCACGACGCGCTCGGTCGCCATCGCTACCGCACCACTTCGGGGTTCGTATCGCGCATGGCGGCAAGCACCTGCTCGGCGAACCGCTTGACCGACTCGCGGTCGCGCTCAGGGTCGCCCGACGCGCCCTTGAGGAACCGCACGAAGTAGGCGCGCTGCTGATCCATGCCTGTTAGCCGCGCCAAGAGCAGGAAGATGCGCGCGCTGGAGGTGTCGTCGCGGTAGCCCATCGGCGTCGAGTAGAAGTAGATACCAACCGCCTCGCGCCGCATGCCGTCCAGCGAGATCAGGCGCACGAAGCGCGCCTGTATCGGCTCGCGCTCAGGTACATTGAGCGCAATCGCCTCGTTCTCGGCGAACTCCCAGTTCTGCACGCGGAAACAGACCTGCGGGTTGTGGAACGCGCCTGTGTGCGACCCCGCGATAATCGAAAGGTCTGCCTGCTCGCCCGACGGGTTCACATAGATGCGGGCGACATACTCGTCGGGCTTGAGTTCGTTGAACGCCGCCTCCGACATCGGGTACTCCTGCATCAACGACCACTCGCCCAGCGTCGCGGGGATTTTGTCCAGCGTCTTGCCCGCCTGCATAGGCTTCGGGCGCGGCATGAACTGAATCGCCAGCACCAGCCCGACCGTGAGGAACATCAGCACTGTTAGGGGCGCGCCGAAGCGTTTCCAGTCCATCGGGGGCGCAGGGCGCGGCTGGATGACCTCCGCCGAAGCGTCGGGCGCAGCGTGCGCATCCGCTTCGCCGTTAGTGGACGCTTCGGACGCGACGCCGTTCTCGCGCGTCAGCACTTCGGGCTGCTCAACCGTCGCCGTCGACTCCTGTTGGGGTTTCATTTCTTCCATCCTAACCACCTCGCCAGCAGAAACAGGGACACGAAGGGGATCAGAATCTCCAGCGCGCCCGTTGTGGGAATGTTGACCGTGCCGAAGACGGGCAGGGTCGCTTCGTAGCCCTCGTGCGCCACCTTCGCCGCGTAGGAACCCCACTCGTGCCCCGCGACGCCAATCAGCGCAATACGCAAACCGTTCGAAATCACGGCTATCGGCAGCAGCGCGGCGGGCAGAATCAACTTCTTCCACAGCGGCATATCGACAATCGTGAAGAAGAACAGAATGAAGGTCAGCAGCGCAATCGTGACCTTGAAGCCGCTGCACTCCACCCCGACATGCAACTCGTAGCCCGACGGCATCATGAAGGTCACTTGGCTCGTCTGCAGGATTTTGTAGAACGGGCTAAGCATCGCGATGGCTACTTCCGTCGACCAGACCTTGATAGGGTTGGTGACCTCGTCGAACACAACGGAGGGCATCGGCATCATCAGGTACAGGAACAGCAGGGGATACAGCAGCACGCCCGTGATTTTCGTGCCCCATAGCATTAGGCTGCCCGCAATCAGGAACAGCGGGAACGCCATGCTGGAGACCCAACTGGAGTAGCCCCAGTGCCCCAGCAGGTGGACGCCGATTGCCAGCAGGAAGATGGGCAGCCCCAGCCACGACGGGCGCGCCTCTAACTGCAGCAGCCGCTCCCGACGCATCCAAATCATCACCAGCGCGAGCGGCGGCACAAGGTACGCATACGAGTAGTAGCCGTTCTCGTCGCCCCAGCGCGGCAGCCAATAGACCTGAATCACTTCCCGATAGGCGTACAAGACCATGCCCAGAAACGCGATGACCGCGCCAAGCAAGATCGGCTGCGGACGCGGTAGCTTTTTCAATTCCAGCAGAAACTGATCCATCGTCGATACCTCCTGTCTAAGACTCTATAGATACCCCAGACGCGCCGCGAAAAGTCCAATACTTGTTCGCGAAGAAGTTCCAAAACAGTACCATCGCGGTCGCCGTCGCTTGGCACGCCAGAAACGCCAGACGCGGCGGCTCTGGCAGAAACGGGCGCAGCAGCAGTGTGGTAATCGTGGAGTTCAGCAGCATGCCAATCACATTCACCGTCGCGAATTTGGCGAACTGGCGGGCGCGCGCCTGCTTGTCGCGCACACGGAAAGTCCAGCGACGGTTCCAGATGAAGCTGTTGACGGTCGCCGTGCCCGACGAGATAATCTTCGTAAACCATACGGCGGCGGCTTCGGGACGCACGGGCGCGCCTGTGAGGTTCACGAACCCTGCGCCCAAAGTGCGCGGCAGGGGCGTATAGTAGGTCAACAAAAACGCCAAGCTCCAGTCGATGGCGGTGTTCATCGCCCCGACGGTCGCGAACTTCAGAAACTGGCGCACTCCCTGCGGCAACGCCTGTACCCGCGTGCGTGTCTTCTGTAGCATGCTCACCCTCGCATCACCCACAGCACAATCGCGCCCCACACCAGTACGGTCAGCAGGATGTGGCGGTCGGAGACGATGAGTTTTTCGGGGCTGCCGCCCGCATCGTACCGATGCACCACGAAAAAGTAGCGCAGCAGACCGTAAGTGACCACGGGCAAAGTATACCAGAGATTGGGATGCGCCTTCGCCGTCTCCGACAGAATCACATAGATCGCGTAGGACTGCAGCGCCAGCCCCAAGCAGATGGTCAGCAGGTGTTCCAGCATGCTTGCCGAGTAGTCGCCGAGCGCGCCCCGATGGTTCACGGCGTCCTGCCCCAGCGAGACCAGCTCGTGCCGACGCTTCGCAAAGCCCAGAAACAGCGCAAGGAAGAAGGTGCAGATAATCAGCCACGGCGAAACGAACGCCTCAATCAGCACTGCGCCCGACGCCGCCCGCAGCAGAAAGCCCAGCGCGATAATCCCCACATCGAGCAGCGGGATGTGCTTGAGGTAGAAAGTATACAGCGTGCTTTGCAGGGCGTAGACCAGCACAATCGCGCCGAAGGGCACACGCAGCCATAACGCCAGCCCCAGCCCCGCCAGCAGCGACGCCCCCGCGCCCAGCCACGCCACAGGCACAGGCAGTCGCCCCGACGCAATTGGGCGGTGCTGCTTCTTCGGGTGATGGCGGTCGCGCTCCCGATCCAGAATATCGTTCACCAGATAGATGCTGCTTGCGGTCAGGCACAGCGCGACAAAGCCCAACACGGTCTGCCACACCAGCGTTGGGTCGGTAAACTGCCCTGTGAACAGCAGCGCGGCAAACACCAGCAGGTTTTTGACCCACTGGTGCGGGCGCATCGCCTGCACGAGGGCGGCGGCAACGCTCGCTGGGTTCACCACACTGCGTGTCTGGCTCATACGGCAATCAGCTCCTGTTTGTAGGCGTTCACCGTGAGGCGGATGCCTTCCTGCAGCGTGTAGCGCGGTTGGTAGCCCAGCGTGCGCTGAATGAGTCGCACATCGGCATACGAGCGGCGGATGTCGCCCGCGCGGGGCGGCTGATGCTCAGGCGTCAGTGGGTAGCCGACCGCCCCCTCAATCGCCTGCAGCAGCTCCAGCAGGGTGTAGCGCGCGCCGCTGGCGAGATTGAACACCTTGCCCACCGCGTCAGGATGCGTCGCGCCCAGCCAGATGCCCTGCAACAGGTCGTTGATATAGATGAAATCGCGCACCTGCTTGCCGTCGCCGTAGATGATCGGCGTGCGGTCGGTCAGCGCGGCGGTAATCCAGCGCGGCACGACGGCAGCGTACTGCGAGCGCGGGTTCTGGCGCGGACCGTACACATTGAAAAAGCGGAAGCAGACCGTCGGTACACCAAACACACGCCAGTAGTCGCGGCACAGCAGCTCGCCGTAGTATTTGCTCCAGCCGTAGGGCGAGATGGGCGCGGGGTGCATCGTCTCGCGTTTGGGCAGGCGCGGCGAGTCGCCGTACACCGCCGCCGACGAGGCGAACACGAACCGCCGACAGCCGCTTTGACGCGCCGCCTCCAGCAGCAACTGCGCGCCGTACACATTTACCTCGAAGGTCTCCACGGGCAGCTCCATCGACAGGGGTACGGAGACTTGCGCTGCCAGATGGAACACCACCGTGCAGCCCTCTACCGCCTCGCGCACGGTTGCGGGGTCGGCGACGCTGCCCTCGATGAACTCGATGTTGGCAAGCACTTCGCGCAGGTTGTCCCGCGCGCCCGTCGAGAGATCGTCCAGCACGCGCACCGCGCCGTACTGAAGCAGGAACCGCGTCAGGTGCGAGCCGATAAAGCCCGCGCCCCCCGTCACCAGAAACCGCTCGTCAGTACGCCCCATCGCCCTTGAGGATGGCTGGAATCGTGCGGAGCAGGATTTGGAGGTCCAGCCCCAGCGAGATGTTCTCCACATAGTAGATGTCCAGCCGCATCCACTCGTCGAAGGTCAGGTTGCTGCGCCCGCTGACCTGCCAAAGCCCTGTACAGCCCTGCGGCACAGCAAACCGAGTGTAATATTCCACTTTATCGAAGCGATTCACATCATAGGGCGCCATGGCGCGGGGTCCCACGAGGCTCAGGTCGCCCTTCAGCACATTGAACAGCTGGGGCAGCTCATCAAGGCTGTATTTGCGGATGAACCGTCCGACGCGGGTCATGCGCGGGTCGTGGCGGATTTTGAACGCGCCGCCCTGCTTCTCGTTCATATGCATAATCAGCGGCTGCAACTCTTGGGCGTTGCAGCGCATCGAGCGGAACTTATACATAATGAACGGCTTGCCGTAGCGTCCCAGCCGAATTTGGCGGAAGAGTACGGGGCCAGGCGATTCGAGGCGGATGAGCAGGGCGATAATCAGCATGACGGGCGAGAGGATGATTAGCGCCAGCGATGCGCCGAGGATGTCGATGAGTCGCTTCCAGAAGGCGTGCGGGATGCGCACTTCGGGGATATACTCCGCGAAGGGCGAGCATTCGGGCGCGTGCGGGCGCAGGGTCGTCTTGCCCGCCGCCGGCTCCAGAACGGTGCTGCTCGGTCGGCTTGCCATAGGTAGCTCCTTTCAGTAGGGGGCGCGCCGCTGCGCCCCCCGAATCGAGTGTGATCAGTCGCGTGGCGTGGTTTGTTCGGGTTCGGAGTCGTCCACGCGCGTGCTGGCGGCTGGGAGCGCGGCGCGCGTCGCTGCGCCGTTGCGACTCTCCAGTGCGCGGGTGTAGCCCTTCTGGAAGTGGCGGTACACCACGCTATCGTCGAGGCGCACCTTGTTCAGCACCACGCCGACGAGGTTCGCCTCGTGCTGGCGCAGGCGCGCGAGCATCTCGCGGGTGGCGTCGGTCATGCCGTTGCCCGCCGCATGCACAATCAACACATTGCCCGCCGCCAGCCCAATCACGGTGCCGTCCGCGAAGGTTGCCGCCGAGGGCGTGTCGATGATGATGAAGTCAGCGACCTTTTTGAGCGTCTCCAGCAGGGTGTGCATCTGGGGCGAGCGCAGCAGGCGCACAGGGTTCTCCACGGGCGAACCCGCGCCGATGAACACCAGCCCCTCAATCGGCGTTTGTTGCACCGCCTGCTCCAGCGACGCGCTCTCCATCAGGATGTCGCTCAGCCCCGGATGGTTCACATCGGCGCGCACGAGGCGATGCAGCTGCGGGTTGCGTAGGTCGCCGTCGATAAGCACCACGCGCGCGCCGTCCCGCGCGAGCGTGAGCGCGAGGTTGTAGGCGACGGTCGTGCGCCCCACATCGGGATCCGCGCCCGTGATGGCGACGGCGGGACCGTTCAGCCGTCCGTTCGCCTCCAGCAGGCTGGTGGACAGCAGTTGGTACGACGCGCTCAGCGGCGACTGCTCTGTGCGGTCGCGCGAGAGCAGCGCGCGCGCCATACGCGGCAGCGCGGCGACCACAGGGATGCCAAACAGCGACTCCGCTTGGCTGGGCGTGTAGACGCCCTGATCGACTTGCCCCAGCAGCAGCACCAATCCTGTGGAGAGGATGAGGCTGAGCGCGAACGCAAGCGCGACGCGCAGCGGCAGGTTCTTATCCACAGGGCGCGCGCCCGGACCGTCGATGATTTTCACGAAGCCTGCGGTCTGCAGCTCGCTCTCGCGGGTGAGCGCCTCGTCGAGTTTCTGCTTGAGCAGGCGCACTTTGCCCTCTGCCAGCTGCGCCTTGAGTGTGAGTTCGTCGGCGGCGCGTTGGCGTTCAGGCAGCCCTTCCAAGCGGGCGCGCATCTGCGCCAGTTGCCCGCGCAGTTCGTTCACGCGCTTCTCGGCGACCTGCGTTTCGACCATCGCCTGCAGGTAGTCGCGCTTGAGCGCCTCGTAGAGGTTGTTCAGCCCTGTGGTTTCGGCGTCCAAGATCATCGCCTGCTGCTCGCCGAGTTGTCGCTCCAGCTCCTCGATACGCCCCTTGATGCGCAGCACTTCGGGGTGGTTGTCGCCGCGCCCCTGCGCGATTTGCGCCTGCAGGTCGTTCTGGGCGCGCGCCAGCTCGGACTGGAGCTGCTGCAGGATGGGGTTGTTGCGCGTGACTTTGCTCAGCTGGCGGTACTCGCCGCCGCCGGGGCGTCGCTCCTCTTGACGCAGTTGTTGGGTCAGTCGCGCCAGACGCGCCGCCGCCGACTGACGGGCGACCTCCGCATCGTAGAGCTGCACCTCCGCCCGCGAGATGGACTGCAGCAGGATGTTCGTCTGGTTCTGCGACTGGATGACATCCTTGTTCTGGTTCAGGTACTCGCTCAGTTGGCGGGTGGCGCGTTCGTATTCGCGCTGCGCTTGCTGGTACTCCTGCTCCACGAACTCGCGCGACGGGCGGGCGGTCTGGCTGTTGAGCGCGCTGTACTGCTCTTGGAACTTGCGCAGCAACACCTCCATGGCGTACTGCGCTTGTCGGGGCGCGACCTCGATATCGCCCTGCGTCTTAATGACGATGCTCAGGTACTCGGTGTTCGGGATGGGCTTGATTTCTGTGCGGCGCACGAGGTCGACCACGCCTGCGAAGTCTTGTTCGTTCTGAGGCACGGTCTGCTTGATGGTCTCGGCGGGCGCCCATTGCCCGCTGTCTTTGATTTCGCGCCAAGTGCTGAGCAGCACGCCGTAGCTCCCGACCACATTCGCGATGTTCTGCAGGCGCGTAATCAGGTCTACCTGCAGCGAGAAGGGGTCAGGATAAATCACCGTGCGGTTCGCCTGCAACGAGCGGTACTCTGCGATTACGGCGTAGCCTTCCCACTCACGCGGCTGCGAGTAGAAGTAGGCGAACACCGCGCCCGTCACGATACCCGTGATGAGACCAATCAGCCACCAACGCCGCTTCAATAACTTGATTGCTTGCCACAAGTTCATGGGTTATGCCTCCCTCGTTAGGGTCGCCAGAGCGAGCGACCATAATCCAACTGGCGCAAAATCCACGCCACCGACAAGATGCGGTACACCTGGTCAAAGTTCGGCGTGTTGGTCTCGGAAACATAGACCACATCGCCAGGCTGGAGTTCGATATTCTGCTTCATATCGCCTTTGTTGAGCAGGCGCACGAGGTCAACGCGGATGCGCTCTTCTGCGCCGTCGGGTTTCTGACGCACCACAAAGGTCTGGCTGAGCCGCGCGCGTTCGGTCTCCCATGCCGCTTGCGAGAGCGCGTCCAGCACCGTCAAGCCCGGACGCCAAGTGTAGAGTCCGGGTCGCTTGACCTCGCCGCCGACAAAGTAGCGGTTCTGCGTCTCTTCGGGCACATAAATCGTGTCGCCGTCCTGAATGGGGATGTTCTGGCTGAGGTCGCCCTCGTAAAGCAGGCGGTACAGGTTCAGGTTGATTTTCGTGCCGTCCGCGCGTTGCATCCATGATTCTTCCAAGCGTGCGCGTTCGGGGTTCACCCCGCCGCCCAGCGAGAGCGCGTCCAGCACGCGGTCGCCCTCTTTGAACTCGAAAGTGCCCGGACGCTGCACAAACCCCAGCACCGACACGCGCGGGCGGTGGAACTGGAAGATGGTCACCGACACGCGCGGCTCGCGCAGGATGTTCAACTCGCGGAAGCGACGCGCAATCAACTGCTCCAGTTCGGTCGTGGTCAGCCCTGCAGCCTGAACCTCGCCAATCGTGGGGACAGAGATTTTCCCGTCGCGCGAGACCAGCGCCTGCTGCACAGAGAACTCAGGCTCCCCAACCACAAATATCCGAATCACATCTTCTGGGTGGAGGCGGTACGCGCCCTCCACGCGCTGCGCCGCCAGCGACGCCAGCAGCGCCAGACTCAGGCACAGCATTAGCCATCTCATCATACTTCCCTCCCATACGGGTATCCCATGCGTCGGCACAGCAACTTTCGTGCCATCTCGTTCCTCCGATTCATCCGAAATTATCGGCGCGAAGTTTCGGGATTTTCACCTTCCGCCAACCAATTATACCCGTCTTTGCACATCGGCGCACGGGCGGGTATACTTTGGGCGCGCAAGGAGCGCAACATTGAGTAAGGAGGAGGCGACTATGGAGGTCTTACAACTTGTTCCCTACGCCGCTCCCGTGCTTGGCGGGGCGGGCATTTTATTAGCAGGACTGAATTACTGGATCGTCACGCGCCGTCCCGAAGGTACGGACGCCATGCGCACTTACGCGCAAGCCATTCACGACGGCGCGATGACCTTCCTAAGACGCGAATACATCGCAATTACGCTGTTCGCGCTGGTGCTGTTTGTGGCGTTGACCGCTGCATTTTACCAGACCGCGCCGTGGATTGGCGGGGCGTATCTGTTCGGGGCGTTCAGCTCGATGCTGGCGGGCTTTATCGGGATGAAGGCGTCCACCCGCAGCGGGGTGCGCTCGACGGAAGCGGCGCGCGTGGGCGGCATGGGCGAGGCGTTGGTGGTCGCGTTTACGGGCGGCTCGGTGATGGGGCTGTCGGTCGCCGCGCTGGGATTGCTCGGCGTCGGGCTGATTATCCTGCTGGGGCAGGCGAACCTCGCGACGCTCGCGCAGTACCTCACGGGCTACTCGATGGGCGCGTCGTCGGTCGCGCTGTTTGCCCGCGTGGGCGGCGGCATCTACACCAAGGCAGCCGATGTGGGCGCAGACCTCGTGGGCAAGGTGGAGGCGGGCATCCCCGAAGACGACCCACGCAACCCCGCTGTGCTGGCGGATAATGTCGGCGACAATGTGGGCGACACCGCAGGCATGGGCGCGGATCTGTTCGAAAGCTATGTCGGCTCGGTCATCGCCGCCGCCGTGATTGCCGTGACCTTCTACAGCGACAACCCGCTACCGTACATTATCCTGCCGCTCGCGCTGATTGCCTTCGGGCTAATCGCTTCCATCTTGGGCGTGTTCTCGATTCGCGCCTTCCGAAGCATGGATCCGCAGCTTGCGCTCAACGGCTCGACGATTGTGTCGATTCTGCTGTTCTTGGTGGGCGCGGCAGGCATCACGAACCTGATTGTGGGCAACCTCGCGCCTTACTGGGCGGTGCTGGCGGGCTTGTTCGCGGGCGTGTTCATCGGCGCGGTCAGCCAGTATTACACCAGCGGTCCGCCCATTCGCGAGATTGCCAAGTCGTCGCGCTTCGGCGTCGCGCCGAACATCCTGTCGGGTATCGGGATTGGCTACCTCAGCACCGTGTTGCCGTTGCTGGGCATCGCGGGCGCAATTTGGGTGGCGTTCGCGACCAACGGGCTGTACGGAATCGCGCTGGCGGGCGTCGGGATGCTGGCGACGATCGGCATCGTGATGAGCACCGACAGCTACGGACCTATCGCCGACAACGCGGGCGGGATTGCCGAAGTGGCAGGCTTCGGCGAGAGCGTGCGCAAAATCACCGACAAGCTCGACTCGCTGGGCAACACGACCGCCGCAATCGGCAAGGGCTTCGCGATTGGCAGCGCGGCGCTCACGGCGCTCGCGCTGTTTGCCGCCTACCAGAGCCAAACAGGGCTGCAGGCGATTAACCTTGTGAACCCGCTCACGCTGATTGGCTTACTGGTCGGGATTGCGATGCCGAGCCTGTTCGCCGCGCTCACCCTCAAAGCTGTGAGCCGCGCCTCCGACCAGATGGTCGAAGAGGTGCGCCGCCAGTTCCGTGAGCTGGGGCTGCTGGAAGGCAAGGGCAAACCCGACTACAACCGCTGTATCGACATCGTGACGGGCGCGTCGCTGCGCGAGATGATTCTGCCTGGCGCGATTGCTGTGATTGCGCCGTTGGCGGTCGGTTTCGCGCTGGGCGCGGAGGCGCTCGGCGGGTTCTTGGCGGGCGCGCTCGGCATGGGCGTCGTCACGGGGCTGATGATGGCGAACGCAGGCGGCGCATGGGACAACGCCAAAAAATACATCGAAGAGGGACATGAGGGCGGCAAGGGCAGCGATGTCCACAAAGCCGCCGTCGTGGGCGACACCGTCGGCGACCCGTTCAAAGACACCACGGGACCCAGCATGAACATTCTCATCAAGCTCATGAGCATCGTCGCGCTGGTGTTCGCGCCGCTGTTCAAGGGCTAAGGCGTGTGGGTGGGCGAGGACGCCCCTTGCCCACCCACACAAACGCACGGATGGAATCCCGCAATTCTTTCAGGTCGCGAACGCTGCGAATTGGGCTATACTGTACGCGGATTGCTGTGTGAACTGATACCAATCGCCAAGCCAAAGTTCACAAAAAACAGCAGTTGATGACCCCCTCCTTGAGGTTCCCCCTGCGAGCAGGGGGAACCGCGTGGGCGCGCGGCTTGGTTCCCCTCGCGAAGCGGGGGGAACCTGCAGGAGGGGGGCAATTCATGAACTTTGGACGCGCGATTGGTATGAGTACCTTGTCGAGGTGCGGCGGGGCGAACGCTGCGACGAGGAGTATTTCGAGAAGCTGACGCCGTTGGTGGAGTATGTGCTGTCGAGTGCGCCTGAGCTGACGCCTGCGCTGTATTACCATCTGTTGGCGGCGTATCTGGAGTCGGCGTCGGGGGCGTATCGGATGCGCAGCCTTGCGCTGCTCGGCTTTGGGCAGGTGGCGTGCACGCCGTTGGAGGCGCGGCTGGCGGAATCCGAATGGTTCCCCGAAGATGAGCTAGCGTACCGCGAGGCGTTCTACAGCGTCTGCTTCATCAACGGCGCGCAGTACGACCTGTTGATGCTGCCCAAACGGCAAGAGATTACCGCGTTGATTCTGGGCAGGTCGCTGAGCGAGCCGTTCGAGGGCGATCCTGCGCGGGGCGTGCTGATGGATGTGGGGCTGTTCCGTCGCTGGGCAGTGGACTTGCAGTCGCCGCCGTGGAGCCGCAAGAGCTACGCGACGCTGTTGCGTCGTTGGGCGCAGGGCGTCGATGCGCTGGTTGAGGCGCCGTGCGACCGCGCGGTGCTGGAGATGTTCCGCAGCGCGCCCGTGCTGGGCGAGGGCGACGAGTAGCGTTGCAGGGGGCGCGCCCGCGCCCCCGACCCTCACTCGCCGAGCGCGTACGCCAGCGTCGCCGCGCGCACATAGACGCCGTTGCGCACCTGCTCCAGAATCCGCGACTGTGCGCCGTCGGCGACCGCGTCGTCGATCTCGATGCCGCGCTGGATGGGACCAGGGTGCATCACAATGCATTCGGGCTTGGCGCGGCGCAGGCGTTCGGCGTTGATCTGGTAGTCGCGGCGGTAGGCGTTCAGGCTGGGCAGCAGCCCTTGCTGCATGCGCTCGGTCTGCAAGCGGAGCGCCATGACGACATCGGCGTTGGCGACGGCGGCGTCGGCGTCGTGAGTGAGCATGGCGTTTGGGAGCGGCGCGTCGGGCATCAGCGT